>Ga0163153_10000282_pt1 | contig 91956 bp, 88 predicted proteins | sample OliLakLV19MP6IB1_FD_148629 | JGI IMG/M metagenome (GOLD analysis project Ga0163153, IMG submission 148629) | Freshwater microbial mat bacterial communities from Lake Vanda, McMurdo Dry Valleys, Antarctica - Oligotrophic Lake LV.19.MP6.IB-1 | ecosystem: Environmental > Aquatic > Freshwater >...
ATCTTCGTGATCGCCGCCGTCAGCGACGTCTTCCCATGGTCGACATGCCCGATCGTGCCGACATTGCAGTGCGGCTTGTTACGCTGAAATTTCGCCTTCGCCATCGCTTATTGCCCTCAACCATGGCGACCGTCGGGCCGCCCTCTTGTTGTTAAGTCGGATTCGGCTGTCGCCTCACCCGGTCGGATTAGTTGGAGCGGGTGACGGGAATCGAACCCGCGTAACCAGCTTGGAAGGCTGGCGCTCTACCATTGAGCTACACCCGCAGCCGCCAGCTTCTTCGACCTTCCGCGTCTTGCTCCGTTCGCGTATCCGACCGACCTGCCGGCGTTTGGTGGAGGGGGTAGGATTCGAACCTACGTAGGCTGACGCCAACGGGTTTACAGCCCGTCCCCTTTAGCCACTCGGGCACCCCTCCCACATCACCTCGGCCGCCCGAGAGGCAGCGAACTATGTGTATTTTCAGCGACTTGTCAATCATCAAACGCGCAAAACAGCGCCCCGCCTCCCGCTATCTCGGCGGGTCGGGTCGCAGTACCGGTTGACACCGTTGCTGTGATATTAGCATCGCCATGACCCAACGCAAGTTCTCTCAGAGAAATCCCAAGAGAAGTCCCCAGCGAAGCCCGGGGAAATCCGAGTCCCGACATTCGGGGCCCCCAAAAAAGTCCGGCGGCCAAAAATCTGTCGGGCAAAAATCCGGCGGCCAGAAATCGGCCGAACGGCAAGGCGGCCCGCATAAGCGAACCTCCGGCTTGCAAAAGCCGGCCGCGCGCGGCCAGCGGCCGATCGCCTCGCAGCGCCAGGAAGCGCCCGCCCGCCAGCCTTCGACCGCGCCGCGGCGAAATCCCGTGTCGGTCCGACCTTTGGATCTGCCACGTCCCGAAGATCACCCGGCCGCTCGCCATCCCGATCGGCGTCCCGAACGCCATACCGACCGTCCGGGTGGCGCCAACCAGCTCTGGCTCTACGGTCAGCACGCCGTCGCGGCCGCTCTGGCCAACTCTAAACGGCGAATTCTGGCGCTAACCGCCACGCATGAGAGCGCAGCCGGGCTCGAACGGATGCGCCGCGACGCCGCGCGCGAATTGCCGCCGATCGAAACGCTTTCTCGCGAAGCCATCGAAGCGCGGCTGCCGGCCGGCGCTCCGCATCAGGGGCTTGCCGTCCGTTGCGCTCCGCTGCCGGAAATCGCTTTGGCCGATCTGCTGGCCGAACTCGATCCGGCGGCGCCGGCCGTTCTGGTCGGGCTCGACCAGGTGACCGACCCGCAGAATGCCGGCGCGGTGCTGCGTTCGGCCGCGGCCTTCGGCGCGCACGGCGTCATTCTGACCGAGCGCCATGCCGCGCCGGAAACCGGCACGCTCGCCCGCGCCGCGTCGGGCGCTCTCGATGTCGTGCCGCTGGTCCGGGTTGGCAATCTCGCCCGCGCGATCGACGAGTTGAAAGCCGCCGGGTTCTGGATTTTCGGCCTCGCCGGCGACGCCGATTCCACTTTGGGCGAGACCGAACTGCCGGCCCGCATCGTCCTGATGCTGGGTGCCGAGGGCAGCGGGCTGCGCCGCCTTACCCGCGAGCGCTGCGACGGGCTGATCCGACTGCCGACCCGACCGCCGATCGACCAGCTCAACGTCTCGAACGCGGCCGCCATCGCACTTTATGAGGCGAACCGGCGCCGTTTTTAGCCGCGCAGGGGGCACGATCGAAATCGATCGATAACGGCGAGTTATACGGAAGCCTTATAGTTTCAGCGTAATAATAAGAAGATAGAAAAACAGGAAACTCACTTCTGGTTGGGAGGGATCGTGTCACACACTCTGACGATGCCGTACCGCATCGGCGCGCTTTTGCTTTTGGCTTGTTTGGTTTGGCCGGGCACGGGCCAGGCCGAAACCGCCGACGCTACCGCCGACGCGACCAAGCTGATCTGGTTTACCAAGATTGACTCAGACGGCGACGGGGTAATCTCAGGCGAAGAGCTGGATGCCATGCGGACACGCCGGTTCTTACAGATCGATTTCGATCTCGATCAAGTACTTACGATCGAAGAATTCATGCACGATCTGAGCAACGATAACGAGCTATTGAGCCAGCGCCGCCGTGACCGGTTCGCGATGATGGACGACGATCAGAACGGTCTCGTGACCGTGCGGGAATTCATCGATTTCGGGGGCCTCGTGATGGAACTGCTCGATCAGGATGGGGACAAGCTCATCCGCCTCGCCGAATTCAATGAAGGCGTCAAATACCCGCAGTAAGCTACTGCCGGACTTCGCCGACAGGACTCGACTGACAGATCCCGGGCGGGACGCGGAGGACGGCCGTGCGGTCAAACCTGCTTCTGCTGTTCGCTGTCTCGCTGGCCTGGGCGAGCGACTATCTCTTTATACGGTGGGCCGACGCGGCCCTGCCGCCCCTTGCGATCGGCGCCGTCACGGCGACCGTTGCCGCCATCGCGCTGTTCCTGCTGGTCCGGTTCATCCTGAAGCGGCCGCTGATGCCGATCCTGCGCGAGGTGCCGATCGTGCTGGGTGCAACATCGGTCGCCTGGCCGCGAATCACCGTGGCCTATGCCGAGGAATCGATCACGCCAGATATTGGAGCAATAACAGGCACAACCGTCCCGATCCTTACGTTGTTGGTGAGCATGTTCATTCTGCGTCAGCAGGCGTTTTCGCCGCCGCGCCTGCTCGGCGTCCTTGTTGCGCTGGGCGGGCTCGCGGTTTTTGTCGGTGTCGGCGGGAGCGGCGGTCGCAGCACCATCGATGCAATCCTCGTCCTGATGTCGAGCGGCATCACCTTCGTCTTCGCCGGCTTCTATGCCCAGTCCCGGGCGGCGCGGTTCGACAAGGCGGCGTTGACGGTCTGGATCATGGCGGCCGGGGCCGCGATGCTCGTCGTCCCCGCCCTGATCTTCGAGATCGACCATCTCGCCATGCCGCCGGCCACTGCCCTCGCGTCCCTGGTGGCATCGGGCACGATCGCCGTGGCGCTCGCCTATCTCGGCTATTTCATTCTCATCGAGCGCGCCGGGCCGAGTTTCGCCGCCCTCTATGCGTATCTGGTGCCGCCTCTCGGCGTGCTCATCGGCGTCGTCTTTCTCGGCGAGGCCCTAACGCTGCAACATCTCGGCGGCCTCGCTTTGGTTCTGGTCGGCCTCTGGCTGATTACCGGACGACAAGCCAAACCGGTATCGGGATGAGCCGATTATCGGGTTACGATATCAGCTCCGGACGGCGGGGGATTCCTTGTCGCTGCTCTTGAAGAGATATGTCGCAATCGCGGCGCTGGTCGTTGCCTTCGGTACGGAGGTCGCGGCGAGCGATTGCCCCGCCGACAAGGGCGTCGCTCTCCTGCCCAACGATCCGGCGCTCTGCACCGAACTGGCACCCATCGTGCGCGATCCCGACGGGCTGCCGCTCGATGAATATGAGACGAAACTCGGTCAGTTCCTCGGCGCCTTCTGCCATCGCCAGACGGCCGCCGGCTGGGTCGCCGACAAATCCGTGCGCGACACCGGGCCCTATGTCTCCACTCTGGGCGGTGACGGATGGCAAAGCGCCTATCACGGCACGCACGCGCCGGTTCTGATCTGGTATTCGCCGGAAGCGGCCACCTGGATCCGCGACCATCGCGGCGCCGACGACGCGGGCTATGGCAGCGACGGCGCGCCCATGCCGGATGGCGCGATGATCGTGAAGGAAATGTATCCGGCACCGGCCGCGCGCTGCGCCGACGTCGACCCCACCCATTTGCTGCCGACCAGCGGTGCCGCGGTCATGGTGCGCGACAGCGAAGCATCGCAGGATGGCTGGTTCTGGGGCTGGTATGGCTGGAGCGGCTGGGATCCGGACTGGCCGGCGGCGCCCGACCAGAATCGTCTCGCTTACATGGGTTTCGGCCAGTACTGCGTGAATTGCCATGCCTCGGCGCGCGACAATCTCACCTTCGCCTCGGGGCGCAACCTGGCGGGCGAACCCGGCCAGCCGCTGGTCTTCCTCTCGCAAGAGGAACCCGCGACGCAGCCGGCAACGCCGCATCACACATCGGTCGTGCTGCCGGACGGCGATGGTCTCGCGCTCGGCCAGCCGCACACGACCTATCATCCCGCCTTCGTCACGGCCTTTCCACCGAGCTTCCTCGATCGCGCGCCGAACTGGGGCAGCCTGCCGCCGATGCCGTCGCAGACCTACGACAATGTCTGGATGGGTGCCGGCGCACCGGACGATCACGATCTCTATGTCACGGCCGACCAGTGTCTCGGCTGTCACGATGCCGGCTCGACCGGCCTGCATTTCGACATGACGGAGTTCGACGCGACGAGCGGCCTGCTCTGGAATCATTCGCCCTACGCGACCTGGCGCACGTCGCCGATGGGTCTCGCCGGCCGCGATCCCTTCTTTTTCGCGCAGCTCTCGAGCGAAACGCACAGTTTCCATCCCGACCAGACGGCGCTGGTCGAGACCACCTGCCTCGGCTGTCACGGAATCATGGGCGAGCGGCAGGCGGCGATCGATTCCTTCATCGAGAGCGGCGCCTGCGGCGATTTCACCCGCGCCGATGTCGATGCGATCGCCGCACACGGCGATTCCGGCGCCGACTATGGCGCGCTGGCGCGCGACGGCATCTCCTGCACCGCCTGTCACCGCATGGTGCTCGGCGAAGCGGCAACGGCCGCGAACGCCGCCGAACCGCGCAATGCCTGTATCGAAGAGCGGCAAGCGTTGCTCAACCCCGATGCGTCCGGTTTCGCGCGGACCTTCACCGGGAGTTTCATGGTCGGACCGGCCGACCGACTGTTCGGCCCCTTCGAGGAACCGAAGACTGCACCGATGGAAACCGCGCTCGGCATCGTGCCTGCGCATAGCGATGTCATGGCCGATTCCGAACTCTGCGGCACCTGCCACACGGTGCATCTGCCGGTGCTGCATGAGGGCGAGACCCTCGCTTACATCTACGAACAGACGACCTATCCCGAATGGGCGTTCAGCGATTACCGGGTCGGCACCACGATGGATGGGGATCTGCCCGAGGGTGCTGGCAAGCTCGCCGAGAGCTGTCAGGGCTGTCACATGCCGTCGACCGAGGCCGACGGTTCGCCGACGCTCTCGAGGATCGCGTCGATCCAGGAATTCTCGAACTTCCCGCAGGCCGAATTCACCAAGGCGCCCGATGCGATCGATCTCGAGCCGCGCGCAGGTTTCGCGCGCCACGATCTGGTCGGGCTCAACGTGTTCCTCATCAAGATCGCACAGCAGTTCCCGGAATTGCTCGGCATCCGCACGCAGGATCCGATGCTGGTGTCGATGGGCGTCGATCCGCTGCTCTATACCGAACAGCAGATGCTCGATCAGGCGGCCACCGATACCGTCACGCTCAGCGTGAGCGAACCAGTCGAACAGGACGGTACGATCCGCGCGAGCGTGACGCTCGAGAATCTGACCGGTCATAAATTTCCGTCCGGCGTTGGCTTCCGCCGCGCGTTCCTCACCTTCGAAGTCGTCGACCTTCTGGGCAATGTGCTCTGGGCATCGGGCCGCACCAACGGCGCCGGCCGCATCGTCGATGCATCCGGCACGCCGATCGCCGGGGAGATCTGGTGGCAGGCAGATTGCTCGGCGCGCATCGAACCCGAGGCCCGCCTGCACCAGCCGCATTATCAGAACGTAACCGCCGAGGATCAGGCGCAGATCTATCAGGAGCTGACATCGACGCCGCCCGCCGATGGTGATGCGCAATGCGGCCCGCTCGCGGAACCGGCAGGCCAGCTTACGACCTCGTTTCTCTCGATCTGTGCCGAGGTGAAAGACAATCGTCTGTTGCCGCAGGGCTTCCTGCCGCTCGACGCGCGCAAGACGATCGCCGCTGCACTCGGCGCCGGCGAGGATATGGCCGTGGATGTCGGACCGACCGCAGTCGGCGACGATCCGGATTACCAGCCGCTCGCCGGCGGCAAGGACAGTATCGAGTTTGTCGTAGCGCTATCCGAACTCGACGGCACGCCAATGGCCGTGCGCGCGCGGCTTTATTATCAGGCGACGCCGCCCTTCTATCTGCAGGACCGCTTCTGCACGGCGACGGGCATCGACCGCGAACGGCTCTATTTCCTCACCGGTCATCTCAATCTCGACGGCACCGAGGCCGAGGGCTGGAAACTACTAGTCGCCGATAGCGGCACGGTTTCGATCAAGGCGGAGTAACGCCGTCGTTCAAAAACTTGGCGGACTGCACGCCGAGACGACCTCGCACTCTTCCTCGCCGAGATTGCGGAAGCGGTGCGGCGTGCGGCTGTCGAAGTAATAAGCATCGCCCGGCCCGAGATCGCGTCGCTGATCGCCGACCGTGACCTCAAGCCTGCCGCGCAGCACGACGCCGCCTTCCTCCGAATCATGCTGCAGCATGGCCGAGCCGGAATCGGCGCCGGGCTGGTAGCGTTCATGCAGGATCTGGACTGCGCGTCCCGCCATATCGCGGCCGACCTGGCGATAGGAAATCCGCCCGCCGGCCAGCTCGACCAGCTCGGCTGCCGGAAAGAACACCTGCGGCCGCCCGGCCGGTGGCGCTCCGAAGAACGCGCCCAATGCCAGCGGCAGCCCGTCGAGCACCTTCTTCAGAAGCCCGACCGAGGGGCTCGAGCGGTTCTGCTCGATCAGGGAGATGATCGCGTTCGAGACCCCGGCCCGCTTGGCCAGTTCGCGTTGCGAAATGCCGGCCTCCTGGCGAAGCTGGCGCAACCGCGCGCCGACATCGAAATCGCGATCGGGCGAACCCTTTGATAAATCGTCCGGCATGACTGTTCTGTTCATTATGTTTAACGTTCTGTCGAAGATTATCTCGCAGATGCGAGCAATACAAGGAAAGGACAGCGCGACTTCGCCGCAGCTTGTCTATTTTCTTTATCATGTTAGGCTCCGCGAAACAGCCCAACTGCGCCCCAGAACACACCGCTAAACCAACGAGGAATGTCATGGCCGGGAACCCGATTGCTGTCGATTTCGAACCGTCACCGAACAATCTCGAAGCGTTCTGGATGCCGTTCACGGCGAACCGTCAGTTCAAGAGCAAGCCGCGTCTGCTCGTGGCCGCCAAGGACATGCACTATACCAGCCATGACGGCCGCCAGATCCTCGACGGCACCGCGGGCTTGTGGTGCGTCAATGCCGGTCACGGTCGCCAGAAGATTGTCGAGGCGGTCGGCGCCCAGGTCGGCAAGATGGATTACGCGCCCGCCTTCCAGATGGGCCATCCCCTCGCCTTCCAGCTCGCCTCGCGTCTAGCGGCCCTGCTGCCCGGCGATCTCGATCATGTGTTCTTCACCAATTCCGGATCGGAGTCGGTCGACACCGCCCTCAAGATCGCGATCGCCTATCACCGCGCGAAGGGCGACGGCGCGCGCCAGCGTCTGATCGGCCGCGAGCGCGGCTATCACGGCGTCGGCTTCGGCGGCATCTCGGTCGGCGGCATCGTCACCAACCGCAAATATTTCGGCAGCCTGCTCAACGGCGTCGATCACATGCGCCACACCCACATGCCGGATAAAAACGCCTTCTCGAAGGGCGAGCCGACGCATGGCGCCGATCTCGCCGAGGATCTCGAGCGCATCGTGGCGTTGCACGACGCCTCGACCATCGCCGCGGTCATCGTCGAACCGGTCGCCTGCTCGACCGGCGTGCTGGTGCCGCCGCTGGGCTATCTGAAGCGGTTGCGCGAGATCTGCGACAAGCACGGCATCCTGCTGATCTTCGATGAGGTCATCACCGGGTTCGGCCGTCTCGGCACCAATTTCGCGACCGACTATTTCGGCGTGGTGCCCGACATGATCACGACCGCCAAGGGTCTCACTAACGGCTCCGTGCCGATGGGTGCGGTCTTCGCGCGCAAGCACATCTACGACATGTTCATGGATGCCGGCGGCGCCGATCATCTGATCGAGCTGTTCCACGGTTATACCTATTCCGGTCATCCGGTCGCCTGTGCGGCCGCGCTCGCGACGCTCGACATCTACAAGGAAGAAGGGCTGTTCGATCGCGCGAAGGATCTCGCCCCCTACTGGCAGGATGCGGTTCATTCGCTGAAGAGCAACAGCAAGGTCATCGACGTACGCAATCTCGGCATCATCGCCGGCATCGAACTCGAATCGATTCCGGGCAAGCCGACCGCGCGCGCCTTCGATGCGTTCCTCAAATGCTACGAGCGCGGGGTACTGATCCGCACCACGGGCGACATCATCGCGCTGTCGCCACCGCTGATCGTGGAAAAGAAACATATCGACCAGATCGTCGACACCATCTCGGACGTGCTCAAGGAAGCCGCCTGACCGCTGGGTGCGATGAACAAGTAACCGGCTCCGGTCCGCAAGGGGAAGCAGCGGCCGGAGCCGACTTTTTGAGGGAGTGACGTCAATGCTTATCGGGGTTCCCAAAGAAATTAAGGTGCACGAGTACCGGGTGGGGCTCGTGCCGGGCAGTGTTCGGGAACTGGTACATCACGGCCATAAGGTTCTGGTGGAAACCGGCGCCGGCATGGGCATCGGTTTTACCGACGCCGATTATCGCGCCGCCGGTGCGGCGATTGCCAAGGATGCGAAAGAGGTGTTCGGCAAGGCGGAGATGATCGTCAAGGTGAAGGAGCCGCAGCTTTCGGAATACACGCAGCTCCGCAAGGGCCAGTTGCTGTTCACCTACCTGCATCTCGCACCGGATCCGAAGCAGACCAAGGGCCTGCTCAAGTCCGGCGTCACCGGCATCGCCTATGAGACGGTAACCGACCGCTTCGGCGGATTGCCGTTGCTCGCACCGATGAGCGAAGTCGCCGGCCGCATGAGCATCCAGGTCGGCGCGTTCTATCTGCAGAAGGAACCGGGCGGATCCGGTGTGCTGCTCGGCGGCGTGCCGGGCGTGGCACCGGGCAAGGTTCTCATTCTCGGCGGCGGCGTGTCGGGTACGCATGCCGCGAAGATGGCGGTCGGGCTCGGCGCAAACGTCACCGTTCTCGATCGTTCGCCGGTTCGCCTGCGCGAGCTCGACGACATCTTCATGGGCCGCACCAATAACATCTATTCGACGGTCGATGCGATCGACAAGCTCGTCGCGGATTCCGATCTGGTGATCGGCGCGGTGCTGATCCCCGGCGCTGCCGCACCGAAGCTCATCACGCGCAGGCATCTGAAGACGATGCGGCCGGGTTCGGTGCTGGTCGATATCTCGATCGACCAGGGCGGCTGTTTCGAAACCTCGCATGCGACGACGCACTCCAAGCCGATCTTCGTGGTCGACGGGATCGTGCATTACTGCGTCGCGAACATGCCGGGCGCGGTCGCACGCACCTCGACCTTCGCGCTTAACAACGCGACACTGCCCTTTACGCTCGCGCTCGCCAACAAAGGCTACCGCAAGGCGCTGGCCGACGATGCTCACTTGCTCAACGGTCTCAACGTGCATGAAGGCAAGATCACCTGCGAGCCGGTCGCGCGCGCACTCGGTCTTAAATATGCCGAAGCACGCGGGATCCTCGGCCTGCACTGAGACAAGCAGCGCGGCAACGAAACAGGGCCGGTCGCGGGAAACCGCCGCCGGCCTTTTTCTTGATGTGGCACACGGAGGAGCCAACTACGATGTATCAGCGCCTTCTCGTCCCCGTCGATTTCCAGCCGCCCGCGCGCATCGACGGCGAAGGTTTTCACCTTCGCATGCTCAGCGTCCATGACGTCGTCAAGGACTATGCCACCGTGATGGAAAGCGAAGCGCGGCTCATCGGCTTCATGAACCCGAATGAAGATTGGCCGCGCGGCCTCACGATCTTGGAGAACCTGATCGATCTCGGATGGCACCAGCGCGAGTTCACGCTGCGCCACTCGTTCGCCTACACCGTGATGAACGACGACGAGAGCCGCTGCCTCGGCTGCTGCTACATCTATCCGAGCGACCGGCCGGGCTACGACGCGATGGCCTATTACTGGGCCCGCGAAGCGGAGTACCGCAGCGGCTTCGATAAAGCTCTGGGCGATGCGTTCCGCGGCCTCGTCGCGAAATTTCCGTTTGGCAAGGTTGCGTTCCCCGGCCGCGACATTCCCTGGTCGCAGTGGTAATCGCGGCGCGACTTACCCGAGCGGTTGCAGCGTCCCGGCCGCGGCCATCTCACGCAGTTCCTTGCGTCGGATCTTGCCGCTGGCGGTCTGCGGGAACCGCTCGACGCGAAAGATCTGCGCCGGCAGTTTGAAGCGGGCCATGCGCGAGCGGCAGTAATCCAGAATCTCGGCGCTCGTCGTGTCTTCGGCGACCCGCACAGCGGCCGCGACGGTCTCGCCGTAATATTCGTCGCGCATTCCGAACACCGCAGCCTCGGCAATCTTCGGATGGTCGTTGAGGACCTTCTCGACTTCGGCGGGGTAAATGTTTTCACCACCGCGAATAATCAGATCGCGGATCCGCCCGCCCGCGATCACAAGGCGCCCCTCTTGCGTCAGATATCCAAGATCGCCGGTCTTCAGCCAACCCTCTTCGTCGATGGTCTCGGCGGTTTCGACCGGACGGTCGTAATAGCCGAGCATCACCATTGGCCCGCGCGCCTCGATCTGCCCGATCTCGCCGGCCGGCAGCGCCTTGCCCGTCGCCGGATCGCTGATCCGAACATCGAATTCCTTGAACGGCCTGCCGACCGTCGCCCAGCGATCGTCGTCGTCATACTCCGGACAGGCGATCAGCGTGCAGGTTTCAGTCTGGCCGTACACATTCGCGATGCGCGGCATCGGAAACTCGCGCGCGCAGGCGGCCAGCACATCGGGATCGGCATCCGCCCCGCCGCAGCTTCCCGCCCGCAGCGACGAGAGATCGTATTTCCCACGGCTTTCGTGACGCAGCATCGCCAGATACGCGGTCGGCACGCCGCTCATCCCCGTCACGCGCTCGCCTTCGATCACCTGGAACATCGTTTCCGGATCGAAGTAAGGCACGCCCACATGACAGGCGCCGCTTTGCAGCACCCCGAGCAGCACCATGCAACAGCCGGCGCAATGAAACGGCGGGATCATCGTCGTATAACGGTCGGCCGGCCCGATCTGCAGCCGCTCGAACGTGAGCCGGCTGTTCATCAGCATCGCGCGATGGGTCAGGAGCGCGCCTTTGGGAAACCCGGTTGTGCCCGACGTATAGAGAATGGCAGCCGGCTTGTCCGGGTCGACATCGGGCAGCGTCGCCGTCGATTCGCGCCCCTTCCGCAGCAATTCGGCATAGGTCAGATCGCCACCCGGCTCGAACGAGATCGCATGATCGAGGCGCGGCAGGTCGGCGCGCACGCTTTCGACCATGTCGAGATAGGCGTTGGAGCGAAAGACCGGCGACAGGATGAGGGCGCGGCTGCGCGATTGGTCCAGCGCGAAACGGATTTCCTCGGCGCGATAATGCGTGTTCAGCGGCACGACGACCCCACCCATCGCGGCGACGGCGGTTTCGACGATCAGCCATTCGACGCGCGCTTCGGCCATCAGCGCGACGTGATCGCCCGGCCGAACACCGATCGCCAGCAGCCCGCGCGCGAGCGCGGTCGCTTCTTCATGCCATTGTGCGAAGCTGCGCCCCTGATCCGACAAGGGATAGCGCAATCCCGGCGCGTCGCCGCGCAGCGACGCCTGGCGCGTCAAAGCCTGATAGGCCGTCGACCAGCCGGTCATCGAAAGCACCTTTAGGCCGCGGTCAGGATTTCGTGACAGATGCGCCGCAGGTCCGCCGGTGTCGGCGCGCGGCAATTCGCATCGCGCATCGGTTTGTTTTCGGGCGCGAGCGTCGTCTCGACCAGCCGGTCGAGGTCCTGCGCGGCGAGCCCGTCCTGTTTCAGCGACACTTCCAGTCCGACGTCGCGAACGAACCGGTCATAGGCTTCGCCGAGATCGGCGGCGACCGCCGATGTGCGGCGACCCGCCGTCGAAATACCCATCGCCGCCGACACGGCGGCATGGCGGGCCGGCGTTTCTTCGGCGTTCCAGGCAAGCGCCGCGCGCAGCGCGAGGCCCACTGCGCGACCGTGATGGACGCGCGCGACAGTGCCAAGCGCATGGCCGATCGCATGGCCGATGCCGGTACCCGAATTGTCGATGCCGATGCCCGCTGCGGCCGCCGCGATTTGCATCGCGCCGCGCGCCTTGAGATCGCCCGGCTGTTCGACCGCCGTTTTGAGATGACGCACCACCAGTCGGATCGCGTGATAGCAGACCGCGTCGTTCAGCGGATTGGCGCGCTTGATGGTGCAGGCCTCGATCGCATGGACCAGCGCATCGACGCCGGTTGCCGCGGTCAATCCCGGCGGCAGTCCAACGGTCAAAGTCGGGTCGAGCAGCGCCAGATCGGCCCGCAGCGCGTCGCCCCAGGCCCAGAGCTTGATCCCTTCGCGCGTGCTGAACACCGAAACGCGTGTCGTTTCCGAGCCCGTACCCGCGGTAGTCGGAATGCAGATCTTGACCAGCGGCCGATTGGGGAACGGCTTCGCGGCAAGTGCGTAAAACTCCGCCGGCTCTCCCCCCGGTGCGATCGCGGCGGCGAATTTTGCGGTGTCGAGCGCGGAACCGCCCCCGACCCCGATCACGCAGCTTGCGCCATGTCGTCGTGCCGCCTCTGCCGCACCGTCGACCTGCCGGGACATCGGGTCGCTCCGGATATCGTCATAGAGGGCAATTCTCGCGCCCGAGCCCTTCAGGCCCTTCACGATTCGCTGAGCAATGTCCGGAATGCCCGGGTCGGCGACGATCAGCAACGCCGCGTCCCGCCCGGCCAGCTCGGCCACCAACCCGCCGAAATCGTCTGCCTTATTCTCGCCAAACACGATCCGGGGCGCCGGAGATATAGAAAAAGAGGGTGTGTCCATCGTTCCTGCTGCAATTTCATGCCGGTTCGGGCGCGCAAGATAACCGCAGCCGGCAAGCGCTGTCCCGGCATTTTTGGCATTGCGCCGACCACGGCGCCATTCTGCGGGGGCCCGTAGCAATCTGCTTGGTTCGCGCCACCGGTTGGCTAGAATATGCGCCGCCAGGACATATCCAGGAGGGGGCGATGAAGGCAACAGTTATGGCGCGCTACCTGGGCGCCAGCGTTACGTTCTTTGGGATTCTGTTCGGACTGATGCAGCCGGCCAATGCTTGGTACGACATCTGCAACAAGAGTTCGTACAGCGTGTATGTCGCGTTCGGCTATCACGACGGCGGCAACTGGGTTTCGGAAGGCTGGTGGGATCTCGTGCCGGGCGAATGCGCAACGGTTTACGAAGGCGCGCTCGCCAATCAGAAGTATTACGTCTACGGCGAATCCTACGACGAAGATTATTACTGGGACGGCGACTATCCGTTTTGCGGCCATGACGATGCTTTCACCATCGTCGGCGACACCGGCTGCAAGAGCCGCGGCTATTATGAGCTGGGCTTCTTCGAGGTTGATGTCGGTGAATCCCGCGACTGGACAACCGATCTGATCGAGTAGTCGGCGGCAACGCTGCAACGCGCCGCATCGCTTCACTGCGATGCGGCGCTCTGCCGCATATCGGCCTCCCGCCGCTGTGGCGGCCCGGCTGGACCAGGGCGCCGGCGCACCCTAGAGTCTCGGGAACGAAACATTCCCTGACAACCGGCCCGACAACTCACAATGGCCAGCAACCGCTCCAATCCGTTTCTCAAGACCGAAGGTCTCGTTCTGCCGGCCGGCGATGCGCCGGCCGGGCAGTTTCCGCGCGTACGCATGCGCCGCAACCGGACCGATGGCTGGGTCCGGCGGATGGTCGCCGAAAGCCGGCTCTCGGCTGACGATCTGATCTGGCCGGTCTTCGTCCATGAGGGGAAGCAGGATCGCGAATCGGTGCCATCGATGCCCGGCGTCGAGCGTCTGTCGATCGCGGCTCTGGTCGATGCCGTGGGTGCTGCCGCCGAACTCGGCGTGCCGGCCATCGCGATCTTCCCGGTGGTGCCTTTCGCAAAGAAGTCGCTCGAAGCCGAAGAAGCCTGCCGGGGCGACAATCTGGCGAACCGCGCGATCCGCGCCGTCAAACAGGCGGTGCCGAAGATCGGCATCATCTGCGACGTCGCACTCGACCCTTATACGACGCACGGCCATGACGGGCTGCTGCGCGACGGCCGCATCGTGAACGACGAGACGCTCGAGGTTCTGGAGCGGCAGGCGCTAGCCGAAGCCGAAGCCGGCATCGACGTTATCGCGCCTTCCGACATGATGGACGGGCGGGTCGGCCGAATCCGCACGGTGCTCGACGACCACGGCTATCAGGATGTGAAGATCCTCTCCTACGCCGCCAAATATGCATCTGCTTTTTATGGTCCGTTCCGCGATGCGGTCGGGTCGCGCTCGGCGCTGGGCCAGGGCGACAAGCGCACCTATCAGATGGACCCCGCCAACAGCGATGAAGCGTTGCGCGAATGCGCGCTCGATGTTGCCGAAGGCGCCGACATGCTGATGGTTAAGCCCGGCATGCCCTATCTCGATGTGCTCTATCGCGTGAAGCAGGCGTTCGGCCTGCCGACCTTCGCCTATCAGGTGAGCGGCGAGTATTCGATGCTGATGGCGGCGATCGGCAATGGCTGGCTCGACCGCGACAAGGCGCTGATGGAAAGCCTGATGAGCTTCAAGCGGGCCGGCGCCGATGCGGTGCTGACCTATACCGCAGTCGAAATCGCGCGGCGCCTGAAAGCGGGCTGAACCGTCTTACGAGGACCGGCCGAGCGCCGCCCTCCTCGCTTTTGTCTTCCTATTTCGTCGCTAGCAGCCAGTCGCGGACCGCCGCGATCTGATCGGCCGCGCGCAAGGCGGGCGCGTGACCGACCTTGTCGAACGCGACCAGCCGCGCCTGCGGCCCGCGCGCGGTCATCCCGTCGACGATATCAGCAGTCAGAAGATCGGAGGCGCGGCCCCAGAGCAGCAGCACCGGACAGACGATCGCGTCCCAGATCGGCCACAGATCGACATCCTTGTCCTTGGCCGCCAGCAACCCCGCCCGGATCGCTGGATCGTAGGCGAGGCGAAATCCGCCATCCGCGGGACGGACCGCATGCGTCGCCAGCGCCTGCCAGTCGGCATCGGTGAGCGCGCCGAACGGCGCCATCACCCGGCGCAGATAGGTCTCGACCGCCGCCGCATCGGCAAAGAATGGGTCGAGCCCGACATACTCGGATAGCCGCTGCAACGCCGCCTGCGGCAGGAATGGACCGATATCGTTGATGACCAGCCGGCGGATGGGGGTCGCCGGACGCGCCGCCAGCATCATCCCGATCAGCCCGCCCATGGATGTGCCGACCCAGTCGACCGCCGCGCAGCCGAGATGGGCGATCAGCGCCATCATGTCCTGCTGATATTGACCGTAATTGTAGCCGGCCGGGTCCGGGAGCCGGTCGCTGTCGCCTCGCCCGACGATATCGGGGCAGATCACGCGCCAACCCTCTTTGGCGAGCGCTTCGGCCAGCGGATCGAAATCACGCGCGTTGCGGGTCAGGCCATGCACGCAGATCACCACCCGCCGCGCATGGGCCGGCCCGCGCTCGAGATAACGCACCCGATGCGAACCGACCGGGTTCGATGCCTCGAAACTGCCGGGTCGCGGGGCGCCGGCTCGCGTGGACGGGAGGTTGACGGTCATGCTACGGGAATCGGCCACACAGGGGAATTCATGTCAGGTCCGCAGGATAGCGAAGTCGCGAACACCGGCAAGATCGCGTCGGCCGCCGGCGCGCTGCCGGCCGAGAACCGGCGTCTCGGTCTCATATTGGTCGTGCTTGCGGCACTCGCCTGGAGCAGCGGCGGCTTGCTGCTGCGTTCGGTCGATACCGATCCGTGGACGACGATCTTCTGGCGCTCGCTGTTCGCGGCAGTCACGCTCGTGCTGTTCATCGCGATCCGCGACGGCCGTTCGGCCCCACGGCTTTTCATGGCGATGGGCTGGTCCGGCATCCTGCTCGGCGTATGCTTCGCGACCGCGTCGATCAGCTTCGTGGTCGCGGTTCTGTACACATCGGTCGCAAACGTGCTGCTTCTGCAATCGCTGGCGCCGTTCATTGCCGGCATCATGGGCCTGATCTTCATGCGCGAGCGCGTCGAGCTGCGCACCTGGATCGCGATGGCCTTCGCGATCGGTGGCGTTGCCATCATGGTGTCGAATTCGTTCGGGACGACATCCTTCATCGGCACGCTCTTCTCGATGTTGATCGCTCTCGGTTTTGCCGGTGCGACGGTGGTCCTGCGCTACAATCGCAGCGTCCGCATGACGCCGGCCGCCTGTCTCGCGACGCTGCTTGCGGGAACCTTCGCCCTGATCATGGGCGCCGATCCGGCGAGCGCATCGATGCCGGAAATCGGCTATCTGGCGTTACTGGGCGTCTGCCAGCTCGCACTCGGCATGATTCTCTATACGACCGGCGCACGCCTGATCCCGGCTGCGGAATCGGCGCTGCTCGCCAATATCGAGGTCGTGCTCGGCGGGTTCTGGGTGTGGCTGGTGTTCGCCGAAGATCCCGGCGTTCGCACGCTGCTCGGCGGCGGCATCATTCTCGCGAGCCTGATTGGCCATTCCCTCGTCGATCTGCGGCGCGGCGGCGGCAAGCGGGTCGCCCCGCCCGCCACATGACCGGAATCGCGCGCGGCGGCATCCATTCGAGTGCCGAACATCGCAGCGGGATTCTGCTGGTTGCCGGCGGGTCGATCGCCTGGAGTTCGGCCGGGCTACTGGCAAGGCTCGCGGAAACCGATGTCTGGACCACGTCGTTCTGGCGCGCGGTGTTCTGCGCCCTCTTCCTGACGGCAATCCTCGTTATCGTCGAGCGGCGCGATTTATGGCGCACGATCGTCTCGCTCGGCCGGCCGGGAACCATCGTTGCGTTTCTGCTCAGCGTCGATGCGGTCCTGTTTATCATCGCGCTCGATCACACCAGTATCGCCAACGCCCTCTTTATCATGGCGACCACGCCGTTCGTCGCGGCTTTGCTCGGTCGCATCGTGCTCAAGGAACGAGTGCGTCCGAAGACCTGGGTTGCGATCGGCGTTGCGTTCTGCGGCATCGCGCTGATGGTCAGCGGCTCGCTCGGAAATGCCTCGCTGCTCGGCGACGGGCTCGCGCTCGTGGTTACGATCAATTTCGCGATCTGCATGATCCTGATGCGCCGCCATCGGACCATCAACATGCGCCCGGCGGTCTGGCTCTCCGCCATCATGTCCATCGCGCTGACCTTGCCCTTCGCAAGCCCGCTCGCGGTGACGACGATCGATCTCGGCGTGCTGTTCGCCTTCGGCGTATTCGAGATGGGGCTCGGGCTCGTGCTGTTCACGGCCGGTGCGCAACGCGTACCGCCGGTCGAGGCGGCGATGATCGCGATCCTAGAATCGATCCTGTCGCCGTTCTGGGTCTGGCTGTTTCTCGGCGAGGATCCCGGATCGCGCACGATTCTTGGCGGCGCCATCGTGATCGCCGCGGTCGCGGCGCATACGATCGGCGATCTCAGAACACCGCGCGCGGCACGGCTCGCGCCCGCCGAACCTAGCGGCGCGGCGGCACCACCGGCTGATCGTTGACCAAAACCAGCGTCTCGGGGGGGAAGCCGTTGAAGCGGCTGGCGATCGCGTTCGAATAGGCGCCGATGCGGTCGACCTCGATCCAGTCGCCCTCGCGGATATCGCCCGGCAGATGGAACTTGGTCGGCAGCACGTCGAGCGAATCGCACGTCGGGCCATTCAGCACGAACTCCGAGATCGATCCGCCGACTTCGGCACCGCCCCGTCGGTACGCACGCGCCGGCAGCTGGAGCTTCGCCGTCATAACCTCGTTGAACGAGCCGTAGACGCCGTCATTGATATAGAGCCGGTGATCCTTGCGCAGCTGCACCTGAACCACGACCGACATCGCTTCTGCCACCAGCGCGCGGCCCGGCTCGCACATCAGGACGCAGTCGCGCCGCAAATTGAGCTTCTCGACGCCCTTCTGGATCTCTTCCATGAAATCTTCGAGCGGCGGCAGGTTGACGTTGAGATAGGGCGCGGGGAAACCGCCGCCGACATCGAGATACTGCAATGTCACCTTCGCCTTCTCGATCACCTCGCCGCACAGCGCGAGCGCCGCGGAATAGGCCTTCGGCGACGTGCATTGCGAGCCGACATGGAAGGCGAGCCCGACCTGGCATCCCTGCGAATGCGCTTCCCTCAGCATCGCCGCCGCGTCATCGACGCCCGCACCGAATTTCTCGGCCAGATGGAACAGCGCCCCTTCGACCGGCGGCGTGTTGATGCGCACGATAATCTCGATCCCGGCCCCGCCGTCGGTTTCGTCGAGGATCTTGGTCAGCTCGTCCATGTGATCGACGACGAACGTATCGACATTATAAATGCGATTGGCGGCCTGGATGACGGCGCGGCCCTTGACCGGATGCATGAAGTACGCGCCGGCATCCGGAAACGTCTCGCGCACCTGCGCGATCTCGGGCAGCGACGCCGTGTCGAAATGCCGGATGCCGGATTCATAGAGAATGCGCACGACCGCCGGATGCGGATTGCACTTGATGGCGTAAAGCACCCGGCCCGGAAACAAATCGAGGAACTTCTTCGCCTGCTGGCGCAGCACATGTGGACGCAGGCAGTAAACCGGATAGCTCGGCTGCAGCGTCTCGATCATCGTCGCCACGTCGGCGAATTGCCGTTCGGCCATCGGTCAAACTCCGGGTTCGGGAGAGGCAGGCTTCTAAAGCAAGGGGTCCGATTTGTCACGTCCTGCGCGGTTGCCGGACAGCTCTGTAATCGTTATGAAACGCGCTGCTTTCAAGGATGAATTTCATGACCGTTTCGGGACCGCTGGCCGGCATCGTCATCCTCGACCTGACGCGGGTTCTCGCCGGCCCTTACTGCACGATGATCCTTGCCGACCTGGGCGCGCGGGTCATCAAGGTCGAGCAGCCGGGCAAGGGCGACGATTCCCGCGCCTACGGCCCCTTCATCGCCGGCCAATCTGGCTATTTCGCGGCGATGAACCGCGGCAAGGAGAGCATCGCCCTCGACCTCAAGCAGGACGAAGACCGCGCGATCTTGGAGAAGCTGATCGCCGGCGCCGACGTGCTGGTCGAAAATTTCCGCCCCGGCACGATGGAGCGGCTCGGCCTTGGCTGGGAGACGCTCCACGCGCGCCATCCGCGGCTGATCTACGCGGCGGCATCCGGCTTCGGCCATAGCGGTCCCTACAGCGCCCGCCCCGCCTACGACATGGTCGCCCAGGCGATGGGCGGCGTGATGAGCATCACCGGCCATCCCGGCGGCGCGCCGACGCGGGTCGGGTCCTCGATCGGCGATCTTGCCGCCGGCCTCTTCACGACGATCGGCATCAACGCCGCCTTGCTCCATCGCGAACGCCACGGCGAGGGCATCAAGATCGACGTCGCCATGCTCGATTCCCAGGTCGCGATTCTCGAGAACGCGATCACGCGCTATGTCGCGACCGGCGAGGTGCCGGGGCCGTTGGGCGCGCGGCATCCCTCGATCGCGCCGTTTGCCGCCTTCGCGACGGGCGACGGCCATGTGATCGTCGCCTGCGGCACCGACGGAATCTGGCAGCGCCTCTGCGCCACGATCGGCCGCGCGGAGCTGGTCGACGACCCGCGCTTCCTCACCAATTCCGATCGCATCAGGAATATCGAAACGCTGCACGAAGAGCTCGAGCACACGCTCGGCACCAGTTCTACCGCCGAATGGCTGCGTATGTTCGATGCGGCGCAGATCCCGCACGCGCCGATCAACAATGTTGCCGATGTGATTGCCGATCCACATGTCCAGGCGCGCAACATGATCGTCGACGTCGACGATCCCGATCTGCCCGGACTCAAGGTCGCCGGCAATCCGATCAAGATGTCGGGTTTCGCCGATCCAGCAACCCGCGCGCGCGTGCCAAAGCTGGACGAGGACCGCGCCCGCATCCTGCGCGATCTTGAGAACGGTACGCTGTGACGCGACGCCGCCGCATCCTGCTCTGGTCCTTTGTCGGGTTCGTTCTGCTGCTGGGCGGTGTCGCCGCAGCCGGTTACTTCTGGCTGCGCACCTCGCTGCCGCAGACCGAGGGCGAGATCGTTCTCGCCGGCATCGGGGCGCCGGTCACGATCGGGCGCGATGCGCACGGAATCGTCACGATCCGCGCCGCCGGCGATGACGATGCCTATTTTGCGCTCGGTTTCGCGCACGCCCAGGACCGGCTCTTCCAGATGGAGTTCACGCGGCGGCTTGGTTCGGGGCGGCTTTCCGAAGTGCTCGGTTCGGCCACGCTAGAGACAGACCGCTTCATGCGCACGATGGGTTTCCGGCAACTCGCCGAGGCACAGCTTCCCCTACTCTCGCCCGATCTGCGCAACGCGCTCGATGCCTATACGAGCGGCGTGAATGCCTATCTCGAGAATCATGACGGCGCCTGGCCGCCGGAGTTCCACGCGCTGTTTCTCGAACCCGAACCCTGGCAGCCGGCGGACTCGTTGATCTGGGGCCGCCTCATGGCGCTCCAGCTGAGCGACAACTGGCGCAGCGAGTATCTCCGCGCCGGTCTCGCCGCGACGTTGTCCGCCGAACAGCTCGACTATCTCTGGCCGGCGCTCGAGCGCGAACAGGCGTCGCTGTCGGCCGAACCGGCGATTCAACAGGCCGCGATCGAACCCGTCCCCGCTTTGCCCTTCGGCATGGAGACATTGTCTGGCGCATCGAACGCCTGGGCGGTCGCCCCTTCACGAAGTGCCAGCGGAGGCGCACTGCTGGCCGGCGATCCGCATCTCGGCCTGCAGCTTCCGATCCAGTGGTATCTCGTCCGCATCGAGACGCCGAATCGTACGATGGAAGGCGTGACCGCACCGGGCGTGCCGCTCATCGTGATCGGACACAACGATCATGTCGCATGGAGCTTCACGACGACGCATGGCGACAATCAGGATCTCTTTCTGGAAACCATCGATCCGGCCGATCCCGCGCAGTATCTGACGCCAGTGGGTCCGCGCCCGTTCGAGTTCCGTCACGAAACCATCCGCACCCGCGGCGACGACATGCCGCTCGTCGTGCGCAGCACACGGCACGGTCCCGTTCTCTCCGATATCGGCATCGCCGAGGAGCTGGCCGACGACGACACCGTCGTCGCCCTCGCCTGGGCCTGCCTCGAGGCCGACGATCATACGCCGGAAGCCCTCTTCCGCATGAACCGCGCGACCGACGCGCTCGACTTCCGCGCGGCGCTCGATCTCTTTCATTGCCCGCTGCAAAACATCGTCTATGCCGACACCGCCGGAACGATCGGATTTGCGACCGCCGGCCGTATGCCGGTCCGCGAGGCACTGTCCGCCGGCAGCCAGATGCCGGCCGACGGCGCATCCGGCGAATTCGACTGGCTTGGCTATCTCGATTCCGCCGACCTACCGCAATTTTTCGATCCCGCGCGCGGCTGGATCGCGACGGCCAACAACCGGATCGTCGATGATTCCTATCCGCATTTCATCGCCGCGCGCTGGGATTCGTCTTTTCGCGTCAATCGCATCGATCAGGTCCTGGCCGAGAATGTCCGCTTCACGATCGACGATATGTCGACCCTGCAACTCGACACGCTCTCTCTGGCGAGCCGCGCGCTGCTGCCGACCATGATCGACCGGCTCGGCACCGCAAGCGAGAGCGACACCGAGATTGCCGCGCTCGATCTGTTGAGATCCTGGGACGGTCGCGCCGACCGCGATCTCGCCGCCCCTTTGATCTTCCATGCCTGGACCGGTGCGGCGCAGCGCGCCACTTTCGGCGACGAGCTGGGCGCGCTGTACGAAGACTACGCCTGGTGGAACATGCCGCTGATGCTGCGGCTGCTCGACGGCAGCGAGGCATCCGAAGCCTGGTGCGACGACATCGAAACCGACGCGACCGAAACCTGCGCGGACGCATTTGTCGCCGCCTGGCGGTCGAGCACCGCAATGCTCGCCGATACCTACGGCGACGATCCCTCGCGGTGGCAATGGGGCGACGCCCATCGGGTGCGCTTCTCGCATCCGATCTGGACGCGCATACCGCTGATCGGCGGTTGGCTTACGACACGGATCGCAACGCCCGGCGATCAATACACGATCAATCGCGGCACGCCGTCTCCGCTCGGTGATGATGGGCGTTTCCCGCATCTCCAGGGAGCGGGCCTGCGTTTCGCGATCGACCTTGCCGATCCGGCCGGCGCGCGCTTCATGATTGCCGGCGGCCAGTCCGGCAATATCTTTTCGCCGCATTACGACGATCTGATCGGCTTGTGGCGGGATGGCAGCTTTCTCTCTATCGTTGCAGATCCGGATTCAATTCTCACCCTCACCCCCGCCCCTGAATGACTGACCTGGATTTGCCGGTTTCGCTCGACGACATCCGCGCCGCCGCCGCCCGCATCGCCGGGCAGGTGGTGCGCACGCCGTTGGTTCGCAGTCCTCGGCTTGCCGAAATCACCGGCGCCGCCGAAGTCTGGCTCAAGCTCGAGAACCAGCAGTTCACCGGCTCATTCAAGGATCGCGGCGCGCTCAACAAACTGCTCGGGCTCGACGAGGCGGCCCGGCGCGGTGGCGTCATTGCGATGTCTGCCGGCAATCATGCGCAGGGCGTCGCCTATCATGCGAAGCGCCTTGGCATCCCCGCGACCATCGTCATGCCGCGCGGCACGCCTTTCATCAAGGTCGAGCGCACCCGCAGCTTCGGCGCCCGCGTCGAAATCGAAGGCGACAGCATCGATTCCGCGGCGGTCTATGCGCGCGAGGTCGCCGAACGCGAGGGCCTCGTCTTCGTCCATCCCTATGACGATGCAGCCATCGTTGCCGGCCAGGGCACGATCGGCATCGAAATGCTCGAGGATTGCCCCTCGCTCGAGGACATCGTGGTTCCGATCGGCGGCGGCGGCATTCTCTCCGGCATCGCGATTGCGGTGAAGTCGCTCAACCCCGCGATCGAGATGCTGGGCGTCGAGGCCGAGCTCTATCCCTCGATGCAGGATGCGATCGCCAACAACGCGCCGAGTTCCGGCGGCCAGACGATTGCCGAAGGCATCGCGGTCAAATCACCGGGTGCGATGACCCGCAGCATCATCGAAAAACTGGTTGGCAACATCCTGCTGGCGAGCGAGGACAATCTCGAACGCGCCATCCAGCTTCTGGTCGAAGTGCAGAAACTGGTTGCCGAAGGCGCCGGCGGTGCCGGGCTTGCCGCGATGCTGCAGCATCCGCGCCGCTTCGTGGGCCGGCGCGTCGGCGTCGTGATCTGTGGCGGCAATATCGACGTGCGCATGCTGGCGCAGGTGCTGATGCGCGGTCTGGTGAAGGACGGACGCGTCGCGACGCTGCGCATCGAGATATCGGATTCGCCGGGCGTGCTTGCAAACCTTGCACGGATCATCGGCGATGCCGGTGGCAACATCATCGAGATCTATCATCAGCGCATGTTCTACGACCTGCCGGTCAAGCGCGCCGATGTCGATGCGATGATCGAGACCCGCAACGAAGACCATGTCCGCGAGATCATCGAGAAGCTCACCCGATCCGGCATGCCGACCCGCCTCCTGAGCAGCCGCTCGGTCTGAGCCGCCCGTTCACGACGCCCGCCCGGCATCTTGTCGTGGCGGACCCCAGCGCCCATCTTTCTGCGGATCAATCAGGGAGGATCCCTTGCCGCAGCTACCCGCCTTGCGCCTGACCGACGCGCCCTGGCACGACAACCCGCCCGAACCGCAGACGGCCGCGGCGCTCTTTGCCGGCGTCCGCTCCCGCCGGGTCCTCGGCCATCTGGTCGATCTGACGATCGTCTTCATCATGCTGGCCGTCGTCTGGGTCGTCATGCTGGCGGCGGGAATCGTCACGCTCGGTCTCGCCTGGGCGCTCATGGGGCCGGTGATGGCGGCGGTTCCCGTCCTCTATTACACGCTTACGATCGGTGGACAGCGCTCGTCGACCCTCGGCATGCGGATGCTGGATGTGCAGGTGCGGTCATGGTCCGGCGAACGGCCCGGCTATCTCCAGGCATTCCTGATGACCGTCATTTTCCTGCTGACGGTCTGGCCGACTGCCTTGCTGATCCTGTTGGTGTCTTTGTTCGACCGGCGCGGCCGGGCGCTGCACGACATTCTCTCGGCGACAATCGTCGTGCGATCGTCGGCCCTTGCGCAGTCCTTCGGTCAGGTCAGCGCGGTCGCCACAGGCTGAGGTCGCGCTCCAGTAGCCGTTCCATCCGGTCGATCTCGTCGCGAAAATATTTTTCGTAGAGCGTCACCCGAAGTTCCGGCGCGAGTTTGCGGGTCATGACTTTCTGCAGCCGCTCATAGTATCGCCGCGTCGCGTTCGAGGGCCGGCGGATCACGCGGTTCGCGCCCTTGATATACGCGTTGACGACGATCGACCCGGCCGGCGCCGGCTTCTTGTTGTCGGGATTGTGGACCGTCTGGCCGCGTTTGACGAAGGCGATGTCCAGCGCCGGCAATCGCGTATCGGGAATATTGAGATTGACCTCGAATGCCGGGTCGACGCCGAGAAACTCGAACATGCGCGCGGCGGTTTTCTTCAGCGCCCGCTTGCCGCCGTGCAGATCCTCTTCGAGAATGAGAAAACGCATCTGCTCGCGCGGATAGATCGCGAGAAACCGTTCGATCTGTTCCGTGTACATCCCGCCCTTCACATAGGCCCGCCGCTGATTGAGATACCAGCGGCGCGCGAGGCGCGCCGGTTCGAGTTCGATGGCGCGCTCGAAGCTTTCCGATTCCTCCGTCATGCGCATGCATTGCAGGTAATGTGAGAAAGCTCGCGTCGTCGGGTCCCTCAGGCAGAAGATGAATTTGACCTCGTCGCCCAGGAGCGCGCGGATCCGCTGCGCCGCGGTGGCAAACCGCATATACTCCGGCGTGGCTTCGCCGACCGCCTTCTGCCCGTGATAGCCGGCCGACATTTGCCACTCATACTGGGCCGGCAAGCGGCGGTCGAAATTGCGGGTGAAGTACTGCAGCTCCTTGATCGCCGGCATGTGGATGTCGCGATGCTGCTTCAGCAGCCGGAAGAGCGGCGTGGTGCCGCCCTTCTCCGCGCCCGGAATGATGAAATTCGGCAGCACCATGTTCCGACCCCTGCGCCGCGCGCCGCCGGTTTGATTGTTCTTCGATTCGCCGGCAAGGATGCCGCAAATCGGCGGCCTGCAACAGGTTTGTCATGGATCGGCCGGACCGGATCGGGTCATAATGCCGGCCAACGCGCACGGCGGAGATAGCGTCCGGCCACCATGACCGTCAGTACCCGAACCCAGCCGCTTCCCTTTCTCGTCACGACCGAGATGCCGTGCCCCTATCTGCCGGGCCGCATGGAGCGCAAGGTCGTCACCGAGCTGGTCGGGCCGCGTGCGGTCGAGACCTACGAAACATTGTCGCGCGCCGGGTTTCGCCGCAGCCACACGATCGCCTATCGCCCCGCCTGCCGCGGCTGCTCTGCCTGCGTGCCGGTGCGTGTGCGCGTCGCCGATTTCGAACCCGGGCGCACCTTGCGCCGGATCGCGCGCCGCAACGAGGATCTGTCCGCAAGCTTCGTTCCCGCGCGCGGCACGCTCGAGCAGTTTCAGCTCTTCAGCCATTATCTCGAGAACCGCCACGGCGAAGGCGAAATGGCCGGCATGAATTTCGAAGAGTACCGCGCCATGATGGAATCGAGTCCGATCCCGACCGAGATCATGGAGCTGCGCGATCCGACCGGCCAGCTTCGCGCCTGCTGTCTCGTCGATGTCTCGAAGGACGGCCTCTCGGCGGTCTACAGCTTCTTCGATACGGCGACCCGAGCGCGCGGGCTCGGCAACTATGTCGTCATGCGGCTGATCGGCGAAGCCGCGCGACGCGGCCTGCCTTACACCTATCTCGGATACTGGATCGTGAACTGCCGCAAGATGAGCTACAAGACGCGCTTCCGACCGCTCGAAGGGTTCACGCCCGACGGCTGGCAGACTTTGCCACCGGATCCGATGCCGCCTCCGTCTTCGCGCTTGCCGCCGCCGCCGACCGACCGATAACCTCGTGAATTGACGTCATAAATACCCGCCGCGCGGCGGCAGACGAATGGCGCTCTCGCGAGCGTCCAAGGCATCAGGGAGCAGTCATCAATGAAACGTCGCGAATTCCTCGCCGGTGCCGGTATCGCCGCCGGCGTGGCTGCCACGTCGCTGGCATCGAGCTTTCCCAAACCGGCGCTGGCGCAGGAGCGCATCGAATGGAAGATGGTCACGTCCTGGCCGAAGGGCCTGCCCGGTCTCGATACCGGTGCCCAGCGTCTCGCAACCCGCATCTCGGAGCTGAGCGAAGGGCGTTTGGTTGTACAGCTTTATTCCGGCGGCGAACTGGTACCGCCGCTCGCCTGTTTCGACGCGGTCGCCGACGGCACCGCCGATATGGCGCATGACGCGGCCTATTATCATCTGTCGAAATCGCCCGCGACCGGCTTCTTTACCGCGGTTCCCTTCGGCATGACCGCGGCCGAGCTCAATGCCTGGATCTATTACGGCGGCGGCCAGGAACTGTGGGACGAACTGTACGAGCCGTTCGGCCTCAAGGCGTTCCTCGCCGGCAATACCGGCTGTCAGATGGGCGGCTGGTTCCGTAACGAGATCAACTCGATCGACGACCTCGCCGGCCTCAAGTTCCGCATGCCCGGCCAGGGCGGCCAGGTGCTGTCGCGGCTCGGCGTCACGGTGATGACGCTGCCGGCCGGCGAGATCTTCGCCAATCTTCAGTCCGGCGCGCTCGACGGCACGGAATGGGTCGGTCCCTACAACGACCTCGCGCTCGGCTTCTACAAGGTGGCGCGGAATTACTACTGGCCCGGCTTTCACGAGCCCGGCCCGGCACTGCAATGCACGGTCAGCAAATCGAAGTACGAATCGCTGCCAGAGAATCTCCAGCAGATCATCGCGTCCTGCTGCAGCCAGGAGAACGATCTGATCCACGCCGAATTCAATGCCCGCAGCGGCCCCGCGCTTGCCTCGCTGGTGAACGAGCATGGCGTGTCGCTGAAACAGTTTCCGCGCGAGGTGCTGGAAGCTTTCGGCCAGGCCTCGGGCGAACTAATGCAGGAGGTCTATGACGACGGCGACGAGATCACGCGCAAGATCAGCGAGAGCTTCTTCAAATTCCGCCGCGAAATCCGTCTGTGGACGCGCATCTCCGACCAGGCCTACACCAACGCCCGCTCGCTCACGTTCGACTATCCGCAGGGCTGAGTTTCAACTCGATCGAATGAGGCCCGCCTCCGCTTTGGGGGCGGGCCTTTTCGTTTCGGCATCACTCCGAGGGCGCCATCGGATCTTCGCCGGACAGCATGTCCTCGAGCGAGCTTCCGCCCGACGACGCATCGGGATCGGCTTCGGGCGGAATTAGTCCATCCTCGGGCATGTCCGGCGACATGGGATCGACGATCGCCTCGATCCCGGTTTCACCGTAAATGACCGCCGGCAGCCAGGTCGCGATCGCCGGAAACTGCCAGAGCAGCAGCAACGCAACGAGTTGCAGCACGACGAATGGCGCTACGCCGCGATAGATGTGACTCGTGGTCACCGAGGGTGGGGCCACGCCGCGCAGATAGAAAAGCGAGAAACCGAATGGCGGTGTCAGGAAACTCATCTGCAGATTGACGCCGAACATGACGCCGAGCCAGATCGGATCGACATCGAGGCCGAGCAGCACCGGTGCTGTGATCGGGACCACGATGAAGATGATCTCGAACGTATCGAGGAAAAATCCGAGAAAGAACGTCAGCAGCATGACGACGAGGACGGCGCCGTCGACGCCGCCCGGCATCGCCAGCAGCACGTCGCTGACGATCTTTTCGCCGCCGAGCCCGCGAAACACCAGCGAGAAGACCGACGCGCCGAGCAGGATGACGAAGACCATCGAGCTGATCTTCATCGTACTGCGCATCACTTCCGTCAGGATTCGCAGCGAGAACCGGCGGTTCATGGCCGAGAGCAGCATCGCACCGACGGCACCGACCGAGGCAGATTCGGTTGGCGAGGCGATCCCGGCGATGATCGACCCGAGCACCGCGACGATCAACGCGAGTGCTGGCAGCAGGGCCCATACCACCTTGCGCGGCAGGCCGCGGCGCTGTTCCGGCGTCATCACCAGAGCCGGCGCCGATTCTGGCCAGAAGGTCGCCCGCAGCACGACCCAGGTCATATAGAGCGCGACCAGCATCAGGCCCGGCAGGAAAGCCCCGGTGAACAGGTCGCCGACCGATACCGGGTCGGGTGCCATGTTGCCCTTGCTCATCTGGGCCGCCGAATTGGCGCCCTGCAGCATGTCGCCAAGGAAGATGAGCACGGTCGAGGGCGGGATGATCTGACCGAGCGTGCCGGAGGCGCAGATGATCCCGCAGGAGAGCTTCGGGTCGTAACCGGCTCGCATCATGGCGGGCAGGCTGAGCAGGCCCATTGTGACGACGGTCGCACCGACGATGCCGGTCGAGGCCGCCAGCAACGCACCCACGATGATGACGGAAATGCCGAGACCGCCGCGCATCGGACCGAATAACTGGCCCATGGTTTCAAGGAGTTGCTCGGCAATCTTCGAGCGCTCCAGCATCACGCCCATGAAAATGAACAAGGGCACCGCGACCAGCACCTCGTTCACCATGACGCCGAAATAGCGCGAGGCGAGCCCGGTGAAGAGCGAGAAGTCGAAGACGCCGAGGAAGTAGCCGAGCGTTGCGAAGAAGAGCCCGATCCCGGCCAGCGTGAAGGCGACCGGATAACCGATCAGCACGGCGAGGATGGTCGCGGCGAACATTGCGAGTGCCAGGATCTCGCCGATCGGCACCCCTTCCATACTCAGACCGGCTCCTTTCCGGTATCGCGCACCGGCGCGAACTCCGGGCGCCCGAGCAGTACCAGCAGCGAGCGACAGAAGAGCGCCAGGCCCTGGATCGCGACCACGGCCGCGAACAACACGATCGCGGACTTGAGAATGAAATAGCCCTGGCAGCCACCCGCCTGACCCGACGCTTCGAATAGGCTCCATGAGCGCGCGAGGAACGGCCAGCCGAACCAGACCAGCACGAACAGCCACGGTGCGAGGAAGAAGACGGTGCCGAAAAGATCGACCCAGGCGCGCCGCCTGACGCTCATTCTGACATAGAGAAGATCGACCCGGACGTGGCCGCCATGCATGAGCGTGTAGCCGGCGCCCAGCATGAACACGAGTGCATGCTGCCAGACATAAAGCTCCTGCAGGCAGATCGAGCCGATCGAAAAGACGTAGCGCAACACGACAACGGCAAAGCACACCAGCACCGTGCCGAGCGTGAGCCACGACACCAGACGCCCGAATCGTTCGGTAAAGCCGTCGATCGCCCGAATGACGGCCGGCAAACGCTGCATCTGCCGTCGCCCCCTTGATTCGCTTTTGTCGCGGCGCGGGCAGTGTTGCCGGTTCAATGCGCCCTCGCAAGGGCAGCGGGACTGTCATCCGGGCCAGCTTGCCCCGCCCCCGGGATGATGGTTAGGTTGACGTCGTCTGCCCGCGACAGGCCGGAGAATTGCCTTGCAGCAGGTAACCGTCGCCGCGACACAGTTTGCCTGTGGCCCCGACCGCGCGCGCAACATCGCGACCGCGGAACGGATGGTGCGCGAGGCTGCGGGCCAGGGCGCACAGATCGTGATGCTGCCCGAACTGTTCGAAACCCCCTATTTCGCCAAGGATCAGCGGCAGGAATTTTTCGCGCTGGCGCGGCCGATCGATCGCAATCCGATGCTGGCGCGCATGAGCGAACTGGCACAGGAACTCGAGATCGTTCTGCCGGTGCCGTTCTTCGAGCGCGCCAACAACGCCTATTTCAACGCGGTCATGGTGATGAATGCCGACGGCGAACCGCTCGGCTCCTATCGCAAGTCGCATATCCCCGACGGGTACGGCTACGAAGAGAAGTTCTACTTCAATCCGGGCGACACCGGATTCCGGGTCTGGGATACCGCTTATCTGAAACTCGGCATCGGCATCTGCTGGGACCAGTGGTTCCCCGAATGCGCCCGCGCGATGGCGCTGCAGGGCGCAGACCTGCTGCTCTACCCGACCGCTATCGGCTCGACCATCGACGAACCGCAACCTTCCAGCCGCCCCCGCTGGCAGCGCGCGATGCAGGGCCATGCGGTCAGCAACTGCATGCCGGTCGCCGCCGCCAACCGCATCGGCACCGAGAAGGGCCATAGCGCCGACATCACCTTCTACGGTGCGTCGTTTATCGCAGCGCCGGATGGCGAGATCGTCGCCGATGCCGGCGACAAGGAGGCGATCGTCACGGCACAATTCGATTTCGAAGCAATCCGGCTCGAGCGCGCCGCCTGGGGTTTCTTCCGCGACCGCCGGCCCGAGCTCTATACCAGCCTGCTCACGCTCGACGGCGCGCACTGGGTGGAATGATGGAAGACCCGCTGCGCCGCCCCAAACAGGATTTGACCCCGTTCGGCATGATCGATCGGCTGATGGACAATGTGCCGCCGATGACGCCGCTGGTCGTGAACGACTATTCGCGCGACATGCTCTTCGTGCTAATCGCGATGAACGTGATCTCGTTCGTCGACAACACGGCGCGGATCGTTTTCGATGCGCCGCTCATCACCTATTTCACCTTCTTCGTGGTCGCGGCGCAGATCCACGGCATCGGCCATTTTCGCCGCGCCGGCGCGCCCTGGATCTCGATCGCAACTGCGCCGTTCCTGCTGATGAGCACCCTCACCTTGCTCGAGATGCTGTTGTTCCCTTAAGCGCATCCCATCCATCACGAAGGCACAAAAAAAGGAGGCCGATCGGGCCTCCTTTTTCTTAAACACCCGAAGGACGATCGCCGCCTAAAACAGCCCGTCGATCTCGCCCTTCGCGTTGAGGCGGATATTGTTCGCCGCCGGCACGCGCGGCAGGCCGGGCATCGTCATGATCTCGCCGCAGACCACGACCAGGAACTCCGCACCCGCCGAAATCCGGATTTCGCGGATCGGCACCACATGGTTCGAGGGCGCGCCCTTCAGATTGGGATCGGTCGAGAAGCTGTACTGCGTCTTCGCCATGCAGACCGGATAATGCCCGAAGCCCGCCTTCTGCAATTCGTTGAACTGGTCGCGCACTTTCTTGTCGGCGATGATGCCCTGCGCGCCGTAGAGGTTCTGCGCGATCGTGCGCACCTTGTCCCAGAGCGGCATGTCGTCGGGATAAAGCGGCTTGAAATCCGATTTGCCACTCTCCGCGATCTCGACGACCTTGCGTGCCAGATTCTCCGTGCCGGCGCCGCCATCGGCCCAATGGGTGCATTCGATCGCCTCGACGCCAAGCTCGGCGCAGGCCTGTTCGACCGCCTTCAGCTCCGCATCGGTGTCGGCCGAGAAGCGGTTGATCGCGACCACCGCCTGTACGCCGAAGCTCTTCACGTTCTCGACATGGCGCGCGAGATTGGAGATACCCTTCTTCAGCGCCTCGATGTTCTCGGTGCCGAGCTCTTCCTTGGCGACACCGCCATGCATCTTGAGCGCGCGGATGGTCGCGACGATGACCGCCGCCGCCGGCTTGAGCCCGGTCTTGCGGCACTTGATGTCGAAGAACTTCTCGGCACCCAGATCGGCACCGAAACCCGCTTCGGTCACGACATACTCGCCGAGCTTGAGCGCGGTCTGCGTCGCCAGAACCGAATTGCAGCCATGCGCGATGTTGGCGAACGGGCCGCCATGCACGAAGGCCGGATTATTCTCGAGCGTCTGCACCAGATTGGGCGCCAGCGCATCCTTGAGCAGCACGGTCATCGGGCCTTCGGCCTTCAGATCGCGCGCATAAACCGGCTTCCGGTCGCGCGTATAGGCGACGATGATATTGCCGAGGCGCTTAGTCAGATCGTCGAGGCTCGAGGCGAGGCAGAAGATCGCCATCACTTCCGAGGCGACGGTGATATCGAACCCGTCTTCGCGCGGATAGCCGTTCGCGACGCCACCGAGCGACGACACGATCGAACGCAGCGCGCGATCGTTCATATCCATGACGCGGCGCCAGGAAACGCGGCGCGGATCGATGCCAAGCTCGTTGCCCCAGTACACATGATTGTCGAGCAAAGCCGCGAGCAGATTGTTCGCCGTGCTGATCGCGTGGAAGTCGCCGGTGAAATGCAGGTTGATGTCCTCCATCGGCACGACCTGGGCATAGCCGCCGCCGGCGGCACCGCCCTTCACGCCGAAGCACGGCCCGAGCGACGGTTCGCGCAAACAGATGACCGCCTTCTTGCCGATCCGGTTCAGCCCGTCGCCGAGACCGACCGTCGTCGTCGTCTTGCCCTCGCCGGCCGGCGTCGGTGTGATCGCCGTCACCAGGATCAGTTTGCCGTCGGGCTTCTTCTGCAGGCTCTCGATCAGGTTGAACGAGATCTTGGCTTTGTGGTGGCCGAACCGGACCAGGTCCTTGTCCCCGATACCGAGCTTGGCCGCGACCTGCTCGATCGGCAGCATCGTTGCCGCGCGTGCGATCTCGATGTCGCTTCCGACCTTTTTCGCCATATTCGTCCTCCCTGGGGGCGGCCCGTTCCGGCCCGCCCATCTCGTAGAAACGCCTGATTATCGGGCCTTTGCCCGTTGGCCCCGCTCGTAGCGCGACAGCGCCGCCCGGACTATCCCCCGAGCGACGCCCACCGGCCAGATCGGAACAGAGCCTAGCAGTCGAGCGTGTTGTCGCGCTCCCACTGCGTCAGATGCTTCGAATAGCTGTTCCAGTCGATCGTCTTCAGCTTGATATAGCTGTCGACAAAACTGTCGCCCATCGCACCGCGCAGCGTCTTGCTCTCGCCGAACGCGCGCAGCGCATCGAGCAGATTGAGCGGCAGGCGCTTCACGTTCTTCAGCTTGTGGCCTTCCTCGTACATGTTGATGTCGTGGCGCGGTCCGGGATCGCGCTTGTTGTTGACCCCGTCGAGACCCGCCGCCAGCACGCCGGCCTGCATCAAATACGGATTGGCCGCACCGTCCATCAGCCGCAGCTCGAACCGCCCCGCATCGGGAATGCGGATCATGTGCGTGCGGTTGTTGCCGGAGTAAGTGACGGTGTTCGGCGCCCAGGTCGCACCCGAGGTGGTGCGCGGCGCGTTGATGCGCTTGTAGCTGTTCACGGTCGGATTGAAGATCGCACACAGCGCATCAGTCGAATGCATCACACCGCCGAGGAACTGATATGCCAGCTTCGAGAGGCCGAGCTCGCCCTTCGGATCGTGGAACAGGTTCTTCTTGCCGGTCTTGTCCCAGACCGAGACATGCGCGTGGCAGCCATTGCCGGTCAGGTTCGAGAACGGCTTGGGCATGAAGGTCGCGCGCAGCCCGTGCTTCTCGGCGATCGCCTTCACCATGTACTTGAAGAACACATGGCGGTCGGCGGTCAGCAGGCAATCGTCATAGTCCCAGTTCATTTCGAACTGGCCGTTCGCGTCCTCATGGTCGTTCTGATAGGGCGCCCAGCCAAGCTTCAGCATCGAATCGCAGATCTCGGTGACGACCTCGTACCGGCGCATCAGCGCCGACTGGTCGTAGCAGGGCTTCTCCTGCGTATCGAGCGTATCGGCGACGCTGCGGCCGTCCGGCGTGATGAGGAAGTACTCGCACTCGACGCCGCTCTTCATGCGGTAGCCCTTCTTGGCGGCCGCCGCGACCTGGTTCTTGAGCTGCACGCGCGGCGAATCCGCGACTTCCTTCCCGTCCATCCAGCAATCGCCCGCGAGCCAGCCCACTTCCGGCTTCCACGGAAGCTGGATGAGGCTCGTCGGGTCAGGCCGCGCAAACATGTCCGGATGCGCCGGAGTCATGTCGAGCCAGGTGGCGAAACCGGCGAAGCCCGCGCCGTCGCGCTGCATCTGACCGATCGCCGCGGCCGGTACGAGTTTCGAGCGCAGAACGCCGAACAGATCGACGAAACTGATCAGAAAATACTTAATCTTCTTCTCTTTCGCGACCTTCGCGAGATCAATCGCCATGGTCATCCTCCCCTGCTTCTTACGTTTTAAATCGCCGTGCGCTTACGAGCGGCCCGGTATCCAGTTGGTTCCGGCCAGCGGCACGCCCGCCATCGCGGCGGACTCGACGGTGAGCGCCACGAGATCTTCCGGCTCGAGGTTGAGCACTTGGCTCTTGCCGCAGGCGCGCGCGATGATCTGGGTCTCCATCGTGAGGACCGCCAGATAGTTCTGCAAACGCTTGGCCGCCTTGATCGGATCGAGGCGCTTCGACAGTTCCGGATCCTGCGTCGTGATGCCGGCCGGATCGCGCCCCTCGTGCCAGTCGTCGTAGCAGCCCGCCGCCGACCCGATCTTGCGGTACTCCTCGTCGAGCTTCGGATCGTTGTCACCGAGCGCGATGAGCGCCGCCGTGCCAATCGCAACCGCGTCGGCGCCAAGCGCCAGCACTTTCGCGACATCGGCGCCGTTGCGGATCCCGCCGGATACGATGAGCTGCACCTTGCGATGCATGTCCAGGTCCTGCAGCGCCTGGACCGCCGGACGAATCGCCGCCAGAGTCGGCAGGCCGACATGTTCGATGAATACTTCCTGGGTCGCGGCCGTGCCGCCCTGCATGCCATCGAGCACCACGACGTCGGCCCCGGCCTTGACCGCGAGTGCCACGTCGAAATACGGGCGCGTCGCACCGACCTTAATGTAGATCGGTTTTTCCCAGTTGGTGATTTCGCGCAACTCCTGGATCTTGATCGTCAGATCGTCCGGGCCGGTCCAGTCCGGATGACGGCAGGCCGAACGCTGGTCGATGCCGATCGGCAGATTGCGCATGCCGGCAACGCGCTCGGTGATCTTCTGGCCAAGCAACATGCCGCCGCCGCCCGGCTTCGCGCCCTGCCCGACGACGACCTCGATCGCATCGGCGCGGCGCAGATCGTCCGGGTTCATGCCATAACGCGACGGCAGCAACTGATAGACCAGAATCGACGAGGCCTTGCGCTCTTCCTCGGTCATGCCGCCGTCGCCCGTCGTCGTGCTGGTGCCCATCGCCGTGGCACCGCGACCGAGCGCTTCCTTGGCGGCGCCCGAAAGCGCACCGAACGACATGCCGGCGATCGTGATCGGAATTTTCAGATGGATAGGATTCTTCGCAAAGCGCGTGCCGAGGACCACCTCGGTCGAGCATTTCTCGCGATAGCCTTCGAGCGGATAGCGCGAAACCGAGGCGCCGAGGAACAGCAGATCGTCGAAATGCGGAACCTTCCGCTTCGCGCCGAAGCCGCGAATGTCATATATGCCGGTGGCGGCCGCACGATGAATCTCGGCAATTGCGTATTCATCGAATGTGGCGGAGCGTCGCGGCGGCGTGTGGGCGGGAGGAAATCCGTCGGTCATGATTAACAGATCCAATCTTCAGGTCGCGCCAATTTCAGTTTGGACGAGACAGGCTGATACGCGATTGTTGAACTAGTAAGCGCCGACATTGTCGAACTAGTGCGCATCGACATTGTCGAATTAGTACGCGTCGACATTGTCGAACTAGTGCGCATCGACATTGTCGAATTAGTACGCGTCGACATTGTCGAACTAGTAAGCGCCAACATTGTCGAACTAGTACGCATCGACATTGTCGAATTAGTACGCGTCGACATTGTCGACATGGAAGTTATAGAGCCGGCGTGCGGAGCCATAGCGCTTGAACTTGCGCGCATCGGCCTTGATGCCGGAACGCTTCAACAGCCGGTCGAGCTTGGCCACATGATGCGAGGTCATTTCCTTCTCGATGCAGTCCGATCCGAGACTGTCGACCTTGCCCTGCACATAGAGCCGCGCTTCGTAGATCGAATCGCCGAGGCTCGAGCCCGCATCGCCGCACACGACCAGAGCGCCGCTCTGCGCCATGAACGCGCTCATATGACCGACCGACCCGCCGACCACGATGTCGATGCCCTTCATCGAGATGCCGCAGCGCAGGCCCGCATCGCCTTCGATGACGAGCAGGCCGCCGCGACCGGTCGCACCAGCTGCGGCCGATGCATTGCCTTTGATCCGGACTTCGCCCGACATCATGTTTTCGGCGACGCCGTTGCCGCAGTGACCGTTGATGATGACGGTCGCTTCCTTGTTCATGCCGGCGCAGTAATAGCCGGGATGCCCGTCGATCTCGACTTCGATCGGGATCATGAGGCCGGCGGCGATGGCATGCGCGCCCTTCGGGTTGAGCACCTTCCAGACGCGTTCGTTGGTATCGGCCGAGAGGCCGTGCAATCGCGAGTTCAGTTCGCGGACGCTGCTCGCAGCGAGATCGACCGTGTTCATGCTGCTTCCTTGACTTCCCAGGTGTAGACGACGGCCGGAGCCGGTTCCCAGACCTTTGCGTTGTCGGCGCCGGGCAGAGCGGCGATCGAGCGATATTCCGACGCCATCGCGACCCAGTCGTCGGTTTCCGCGAGAACCGCCGGCTTGCAGGCGATCTCGTCGCGCAGCACCGCGAAACCGCCGCGCGTGCTCATCGTGAACGTATAGAAGCCGTCGAGATCCTTGAGACCCGCGCGCAGCGCGTCCTCGAGGCTCGCGCCTTCGGACAGACGCTGCGCGAAATATCGCGCCGCGACTTCGCTGTCATTGTCGGTCTCGAATTCGTGGCCGCGCTTGCGCAACCACTTGCGCAAATTGTTGTGGTTCGAGAGCGAGCCGTTATGCACCAGGCACATGTCATCGTCCGCGGTGAACGGGTGCGAATGCTCGGTCGTCACCGCGCTCTCGGTCGCCATGCGCGTATGGCCGATCGCATGCGTGCCTTCCATATGCGCAAGGTCGTATCGCTTCGCGACATCGGCCGGCAGGCCCATGTCCTTGTAGACTTCCATCACCCGCCCGTAGCCCATGATGCGGATCTCGGGATGGTTCGCCTTGAGCCATTCCCGTACCGGGTCCGTCGAAGCGGCGATGGTGAGAACGGCATGATTGCCCTTGATCTCGATATCGACTTCGGCCTTCAGCGCCTCGCCGAGATCGCCGCCGATCTCGCGCCAATGGAAATTCGTGTCCGGGTGGAACAGCGTGAGCTTGCCGCGGCCCTCGGCGACCGGGCGGTGATAGACCGCGATGCCGGCGCTATCCGGCCCGCGCTCGGTCATGCCGATCAGCATGGTCTCGAGATGCTGGCCCAGTTGGGGCCGCATGGCTGGATTTTTCAGGAACAATCCGACGATGCCACACATGGCTTTTCCTCCAGTTTTCGCCCGCCCGCCGCATGAGGCGGCACCTTTCCGCAAACCTAGTCGGGGCGATCCTCTAAATCAACATGGATTAACAAATATTCCTGTGAGGAAACACGCTTGGATGCCCGGTTTTTGAGATTCCGGCCTATTCCCCGCCCTTATCGTCGCCCTCCCGGGCATAGGCGATCACCGAAATGAACCGGATCGGCAGCTCGCGCAGCTCGTCCGGGCCGTGCGGCACGTCGGCATCGAAGAACAGCGAATCGCCCGGCTTCAGCACATAGGTCTTGTTGCCGTGCCGGTACCCGACCTCGCCCTCGATCATGTAGAGAAACTCGACCCCGTCATGCTGGAACAGCGGGAACACGTCGGACCGCGCGGTGAGTTCGATCAGATAGGGTTCGACCGCGACGTTCTTGCGCATCGAGTGGCCGAGCAGATGATACTGGTGCCCGGCGCGCGTGCCGCGGCGTTCGATCTTGAGCCCCTGCCCGGCCTTCACATAGGTTGCGTCACGCTCCTGCTCGAAGCGGCGGAAGAACGCGGTCACCGGCACATGGAGTGCGACCGAGAGCGCCTGCAATGTCGCCAGCGACGGCGAGGTCTGGCCGTTCTCGATCTTGGACAGCATCCCGGCCGAGAGATCGGCCTGCTTCGCGAGTTCGGCGACCGTCATGTCGAGCTTGCGGCGAAAGCCGCGCACCTCGCGGCCGATCGCCATTTCGAGACCCTTGGCGTCGGCCGGGCTGTGCGGATCCTGAAACTCTTCGGACCGGTCCGGTACGCGCGCGCGGGCGGGCGGACGCTTCGCCGCTGTTGCCCTGGCGCGCGCCATCGCCGTGCTCAGCCTTTACCGGCGAGACGGCGCAGCGCCGCGAGCCCGACCGGCGCGCCGTCGAACTCCGCCATCGCATCGAGCAGACAGCCCCAGAGATATTCCGACGAGGCCATGTCGGCCAGCAAGTGATAGGCGGGAACGCCGCCCAAATCGTCGCGCACGATGACGGCGCCCATCTTGGCGGCCGAGGTCTGCGCAATGCGACGGTTCTCGAATTTATGCGGCCGCAGATCGACGCCGCAGATCTTGGCAAACATGCCGGGCGCGCGCTCGCCGGTCACGGCGAACCAGGCATGGCTTTCACGACGCGGCATCGGATAGCCCATCGCCGGTCGTGGTGCTGCGGGCGCCCATTGCCACGCAGCGTCGAGGCGTTCGATCATCGTGCCGGTCGCCGCGAGATCGTCGATCAGGAAAATCTCGGTCGCCGCCAGCTTGAGCGCGAGTTCGCCGCCCGCTTGCGGATAGGCGATGTTCGCCGGCTCGCCGATCGTGAGGCCCTGCCCCTTCAGCCAGTCGACTGTGCCCGCGCCCTTGAATCCGGTGCGCGGCAGCGGCGTCAGTTCGACGAGGCCTATGCGGCGCGCGTCGGCCGTTTCGGTCTCGATGCCGCGGCCATAGCCGAGCGGCATGGCGACGCCGTCGACCGTCCCCCACTCGGCGCCGATGCCGTCGAGCACCCGGTAGATGAAACTGCGCCGCCGATGACCGGCCGGCACGAGGGCTGCACTCGCCATGCTCACATTTCCTGTCTTTTGCCGTCGGGATCGTAATGCGGCAGCCGCACCACGGTCCCCTGGATCATCCGGCCGCCGTCGATACGAATGTCGAAGGTCTGGCCGGGCTCGCTTTGATCGGGCGCGACATAGGCAAGCCCGATGATCCTGTCGACCGTCGGCGACATTACCGCCGATGTCACACGACCCGTAAGCTGGCCGCCGCGCACGACAAGATGACATTCCTCCGGCACCGGCACCGATTTGTCGGTGATCTCGAAGCCGACCAGCTTGCGCGACAGCGGCCGCGCGTTCTGGATCGCCACCGACCGGCCGCCAACATAGAAGGGCTTCTTCTTGGCGACCGCCCAAGGCATGTCGGCCTCGAACGGCGTCGTGAGGCCGTCGGTATCCTGACCGATAATGATGTGACCCTTCTCGAGACGCAGGCAGCGTTGTGCCTCGACACCGAAGGGCCGGATCCCCGCATCGCGTCCGGCTTCCATCAGCGCGTCCCACAACGCCTCGCCCTGGCTCGCCGGCACATGGATTTCGTAGCCGAGTTCGCCGACGAAACCGACGCGCAGCAGCCGCGCTGGAATCCCGGCGACAACGGCTTCGCGCACGCCGAGATAGGGGAACGCCGTCGGCGAGAGATCGGTGCCCTGGCAAACCTTCTCCAGCACCTCGCGCGCGCGCGGGCCCGCGATGTTCACGCCGGCATAGGCCGCGGTCACGTTCGCGATATCGACGTTGAGCCGCCATTGCGCGTTCCAGAACAGCATCGTGCGATAGACCGCATCGACACCGCCTGTTGTCGCCGTCACATAGAAATGCTCGTCCTGGAAGCGGCAGGCGACGCCGTCATCGACCACAGCCCCGGACTGGTCGGTCATCAGCACATAGCGCGACCGCCCGATTTCAAGCTTGGTGTACGTGAACGTGTACATGCGGTTGAGGAACTCGGCCGCATCCGGGCCGCGCACGTCGAGCCCGCCCAGCGTCGACACGTCGATCAGACCGACATTGTTGCGCACCGCCAGCACTTCCTCGCGGATCGACTGGTCGCGCTGATCCTTCGTGCCGTAGTAAGCCGGACGATACCAGGTGCCGGCGACCATCATACGCGCACCGGCCTCGATATGGCGGTGATGCATCGCGGTGCGGCGCGCCGGATCGAAGATACGCCCGGCGAGATGGCCGAATTTCTCCGGCCGGTATGGTGGACGCTGCGTGGTGACCGCCATCGCGGCAAGATCGCGCCCGGTCTGGCGCGCGACGAAACGCACATTGGCGACCGCCGAATGACGGCCCTGCGACGGGCCCATGCCGATGGTCGAATAGCGCTTCAGCAGTTCCGGATTATCGTAACCGTCGGCGATGCCGTTCTTCAGATCCTTGCTGGTCAAATCCTCGTCGAAATCAACAAAGTCCTTGCCCTTGGGATGCGGAAAGACCGGCCAGGGATGGGTCTGGCCGTTCGCACCCTGATCGCGCGCCGGCTTCGGCGGTTCGGTGCCGGCATTGCCGCCGCTGTCCTTGGCGGCAGCCCAGCCGGCATGACGCCCTTCGGCCAAGACCGCATCGAGATCGTAGGCACCGTTGGCCGAGCCTGCCGCGAACGCATGCGCCGGCAGCGCTTCGAGCCGATACATGTTGCTCGCATGGTCGTACCGGAACTTCGCGCCGGCGTGATAGAGCGTCTGTGCCGCCGGCGTGTAACCGACCGACATGCAGATAAGGTCGCATTCGTAGCGTGCCGCCTTGCCGTCGGTCGTGCCCTCGCCGGTCATCCGTTCGATATGCGCGCCGACCACATGCTTCTTGCCGAGCGAATGCAGCGCCTCGGTGATCGCATGGCCCGGCATGATAGAGATGCCGCGGCGCAGCACCGCTTCGACCAGCGGCGATTGGGGCGGCTGTGGATTGATGTCGACCACGCCGCCGACCTCGACTCCGGCATCGGCCAGATCGAGCGCGACCGCATAACCGTCGGCGTTCGACGCCATGACCATCGCGCGCTTGCCCGGCCGGATGCCGTAGAAGCGGATCAGCCGCTGCGCCGCCGAGCCGAGCATCACGCCCGGCACGTCGTTGTTGCGGAAGACGGCCGGCTGTTCGATCGAACCCGCCGCCTGGACGACGGCTTTCGCGCGCACCTTGTATAAGCGGCTGCCGCTGATGAGCGCCAGCCAGTTATCGGCGAACCAGCCGGTGCATGTCGTATCGGTCATCACGCGGATGTTTTTCGCCGCGGCAACTGCCGCCGTCAGCTCGCGCGTTACCGCTGCCGCGCGTGCGCCCTCCTGATCGAAGCGCGCATAAAGCAGCGAGCCGCCGAGCTGCGGGTTCTCGTCGATCAGGATCACCTCGCCGCCCGCTTTCGCGGCTTCGATCGCAGCCGCCATGCCGGCCGGCCCGCCGCCGATCACCACCACGTCGGCGAACAGATATTCCTTGTCGAAGTAGTCGTGATGGGCATGCAAATCGACCTTGCCCAAGCCGGCCCGTGCGCGGATGAACTTCTCCCAGTATTTCCACGAGCCCTTCGGCTTGAAGAACGCCTTGTAGTAAAAGCCGACCGGCATAAAGCGGCCAAACATCTCGATCCAGGCACCGCGATCGTGCTCGAGGCTGCCGTCGTAATTCTGGCCATGCACCATCAGCCCTTCGGCGATCGGGTGCCGATCGGCCAGCGCGTTCGGCTCGGCGCCGATCTGCACCAGCGTGTTGCCATCCTGGCCCGCCATCGTCAGCACACTGCGCGGCCGGCGATACTTGAACGAGCGCGCGAGCAGCCAATGACCGTTCGCGATGAGAGCGCTCGCGATTGTGTCGCCTGCGAACCCTTCGTAGCGGCGGCCCTCGAAATTGAATCCGATCCGGCGGCTGCGATCGATCAGCAGGCCGGCGGGAGCCGGAAGACGTTGGGATTCCGCCGCGCTCATTTCTTTTCCCCTTCGCCGGCGGCTGCGAACTCGACGCGCTCGCGGAACAATTCGCCGGCCGGATATGTGCGAGTGATTTCGTCGGTCACGGTATTGCGCTCGGCTATAAACCAGTAGGAGCTGGGCACATGGCACCACCACTCCTTCACCAGACCGGCCGTGTTGTTTTCGAGGAACGTATAGTCCGCCCATTCATGGTCGCTGCATCGCGCCGGATCGGGCATCGTGCGCACTTCGCCGGCACAGACGAACTCGAGCGCGTTGCGCGGACCGTTCAGCGGACAATTGATGATTTTCATCGCTGCTGCTCCCTCTGCCTCAGTGACCCACCGAGGCCGCGCCCTTTTCGCCGACCTGCATGAACTCGTCGAAGCGGTTGAGGCGGAACGGTTTGATGAGATCGTGCGGCTCGCCGGTGGCGACGGTGTGCGCCATCGTCACGCCGCAAACCGGCGTTGCCTTGAAGCCCCAGGTGCCCCAACCGGAATCGATGTAGTAATTTTCGACCGGCGTCTTGCCCATGACCGGGCTGAAATCCGGCGTCATGTCCGTCATGCCTGCCCATTGCCGCGCGACGCGCATGTCGCCGAGGAACGGGAACAATTCCATGATGTGGCCGATCAGCCCTTCCTTGAAATCGAGCGTCGAGCGCGTCGAATAAAGCGGACAGGGATCGGTCGATCCGCCCATGACCAGCTCGCCGCGCGACGACTGCGACACATACACATGCAGCGATCCCGACACGACGATCTGGTCGAGGAAGGGTTTCACCGGCAGCGACACGCAGGCCTGCAACGGAATGGTGCGGATCGGCAGCTTGAAGCCGGCCATCTTCGAAATGAGCGAGCTCGAACCCGCGACCGCCTGCATCGCCTTGCCGCAATGGATCGTCCCGCGCGTCGTCTCGACGCCGGTGACGCGACCGCCCGACTGGTTGATCGCCGTCACTTCGGTATCCTGGAGAATATCCACGCCCCAATCGGACGCGCGCCGCGCATAGCCCCAGGCGACCGCGTCATGGCGCGCGATCGCGCCGGGCGGATGATAGAGCGCACCGAGAATCGGATAGCGCACGTTCTCCGAGAGGTTCATCGACGGGCAGAGCCGCGCGATATCGTCCGGATAGATCAGTTCCGAATCGACGCCGAGATGTTTGTTGACCTCCGCGCGCCAGCGGCTGGTGCGCAGCGCCGCATCGGTATGGGCGAGCGTGAAATGCCCGCGCTCGGAATAGAGGATGTTGTAGTCGAACGTGTTGCTCAGCTCCTGATAGAGCTTCATCGAATGTTCGTAGAACTGCACGCCCTCGGGCGTCAGGTAATTCGAGCGGATGATCGCCGTGTTGCGCGCCGTATTGCCGCCGGCGAGATAGCCCTTCTCGATCACCGCGACATTGTTGATGCCCCAGTCGCGCGCGAGATAGAAGGCGCAGGCGAGCCCGTGTCCCCCGCCGCCGATGATGACGACGTCATAGGATTTCTTGGGTTCGGTTGCCCATCTGAAATGCCGCTTCGCGGGATACTTCCCGTTCAGGCCATAACGCAGCAAACCCAGTGGCATCGAGCCTCTCCTCCTCAGGACCGTCCGGCTGGCCTGGCGCCCGCCAGGGCTGCCGGTCGTACACGCCGAACGATCGTCCGCAGACTAACGGTACGTTTCATAGCAGGCAAGAAATGTTACTGGCATGATCCGATCTTGCCGCGCCCGCTTCCGCACTCCAAATTGCCGCCGGGAAATTAAGGCCGGGCGGCGCAACGGTGCGTCGCCGTCCATGACATAGAGTGCGCGTTCGATGACCAATGTGATCCTCACCGAAGCGGCTGCCGACGAACTGCGCGACGAGTTCGTCACCTGGCAGTGCAAGCTGCGCCAGATGGCGGTGCGCGAAGACGCCGGCCGGCCCTCGCTTGGCATGCGCCCGACGGTCGACACGCCGGAAGGCCATCGTCTGTCCGATGGCATCATCATGCTGATCCATCATGCGGATCCCTATGAAAGCACGATGCTCTTTCGCCATCAGGCGAAACGCACCAACGATCCGGTCGAACGCTACAACAAGGCGGTTGAAATTCTGGCGGCGAGCCATTTCCAGCATCCGGCCGAGTTCACCGACCGCATGACGGCGTTGTTCGGCCCGCAATCCGCGATCGCCGACCGGCTGCTGTCGCACGGGCGCTGCATTCTCGGTTTCGAGCAGTTCACGCAATGGTTCCGCCTGGACTGCAAGGTGTTGGCGCTCGACGAGACCGATCCGCTCTACCTGGCGACCTATTGGCATAACAGTCTCTTTAACCCGAACCTTCCCGCCGACATCCGGATCCTGTCGTTCGAACCGGACTGGCGTCATTCGACCGGTCATCCAATCGACTGAGCGGCACTCGACGGATCGGCACCGGCAAAAAAGGCCGGCGGCAGCGCTGTCAGCGCCGAAGCGCCGGTCAGAACTTCCGATAGGCCTCGTTCAACTGCACCATCGGGTGCTGCGGCGACATCTGGAACTTGATCAGCAATTCGCGCGCGATCATGTCGCGATCCTGCTGATTGTCCGGCAGCTTGGTTCCCTTCGGCACCGTGACCCAGCCGTTCACGTTACGATCGAACACCGCGGCGCGGCCTTCCTCGTAACCCATGTGAACGTCCTCGAGCCAGTTGAGGTCTTCCCAGCCCATCGTCTCGATATACTTTTTCAGGAACGGCGTGAGCCTGGAATAGTCCGGCACCAGGTTCACGTCGTAGCGATAGCCGATATGCTGGCCGATCAGCTTCTCGCGCTCGGTATCGACGCCCGCCGTCTTGAGAAAATGATCGATGTCGCCGATGCCGCCCTTCTTCTTTGGAAGAGCGACCACGGGCTTCGCCATGTTCGACGGCGGCCGCGGCAGCTTCACGACGCGCTTCGACGCTTGCTTCGCGGGGGCCTTTTTCTTCGTCGCCATGTCTGGCCTCCTTAATACCGGTTCATGTCGGGGCGGCCGACCGTGTGCTGCGAACCGGCGAGCGGCACCATGGCGAGCGCGGAGGCTTCCATGGTAAGGGCCGCCAGATCTTCCGGCTCGAGGCTGTGCACGTTGGTCTTGCCGCAGGCGCGCGCCATCATCTGCGCTTCCATCGTCAGCGTATGGATGAAGTTGTAGACGCGCTCGGCCGCATCGTCCGGATCGAGACGCTTGCGCAGTTCGGGATCCTGCGTCGCAACGCCGACCGGGCAGCGCCCGGTATGGCAGTGGTAGCAGTAGCCCGCCTCGACACCCATCTCCGCCGGATAGTCCGATTCCGGAATATCCTTGTTGCAGTTGAGCGCCATCAGCACCGAGTGGCCGATCGCGACCGCATCGGCGCCGAGTGCCAGCGCCTTCGCCACGTCGCCGCCGTTGCGGATGCCGCCGGCATAGACGAGGCTGATTTCGCCGGTCTTGCCCACGTCGTCGAGCGCCTTGCGCGCCTGACGGATCGCAGCGATGCCCGGCACGCCGGTTTCTTCGGTCGCGAGATGCGGACCCGCACCCGTGCCGCCTTCCATGCCGTCGATGTAGATCGAATCCGGTCCGGTCTTCGCGGCCATGCGCACGTCGTCATAGACGCGCGCCGCACCGAGCTTGAGCTGGATCGGAATTTCCCAGTTCGTCGCCTCGCGGATTTCCTGGATCTTGAGCGCGAGATCGTCCGGGCCGAGCCAGTCCGGATGGCGGGCCGGCGAACGCTGGTCGATACCGGCCGGCAGCGAGCGCATTTCGGCGACCTGGTCGGTCACCTTCTGCCCCATCAGATGGCCGCCGAGACCGACCTTGCAGCCCTGACCGATGAAGAACTCGCAGGCATCCGCGAGACGCAGATGATGCGGGTTGAAGCCATAGCGCGACTGGATGCACTGGTAGAACCACTTCGACGAATAACGGCGCTCGTCGGGGATCATGCCGCCTTCGCCCGAGCAGGTCGCCGTGCCGGCCATCGTCGCACCGCGTGCGAGCGCGATCTTCGCCTCGAACGACAGCGCGCCGAAGCTCATGCCGGTCACGTAGATCGGCGTGTCGAGCACCAGCGGCCGCTTGCAGCGCGGACCGATCACCGTCTTGGTCAGGCATTTCTCGCGATAGCCTTCGATGACGAAGCGGGTCAGCGTGCCCGGCAGGAACGTCAGATCGTCCCAGGTCGGGATCTTCTTGAACAGAGAGAAGCCGCGCATCCGATAGCGGCCGAGCTCTGCCTTGATGTGAATGTCGTCGATCACCTGCGGCGGGAACATGAAGCTGTTGCCGAGGCGATAGATATCGCGCGTCGGCCCCTTCTTCTTGCCGGCCGGAGCGGTTTTCGGTTTGCGTTCGCGTGCCATGATAACTTCCTTTTCGCTCCGGATTCCTAGAGGACCAGCTTCTTTTCCGACGGCTCCAGATTGTCGTAGTTCCAGAGCTGTTTGCCGGCGACGATCTTGGTCATGTTCTTGACGCCGCGCGGCGTCTCGAGACCGTAAAGCTTGAGCTTTCGCTCGAGCCAGGCGACGTCGAGATCGTTCATCTCGCCCGGCACCGCGTCGACGCCGAGCCCGTCGATCTTCCCGCCGACATAGATCGTGCCGTCATACATCGAGTCGCCGAGATTCTTGCCGGCGTCGCCGAGGATGACCATGCGGCCGCGCTGCATCATGAAGCCGCAGAATGCGCCCGCGCGTCCGCCGATCAGGATCGTGCCGCCCTTCTGGTCGATGCCGACACGCGCGCCGACATCGCCCTTGCAGACGAGATCGCCGCCGCGCATCGCGGCCCCGAAGGTCGAGCCCGCGTTGTTCTCGATCACCAGCGTGCCGGCCATCATGTTCTCGGCGCAGGACCAGCCCACGCGGCCGGTGATGCGCACATTCGGCCCGTCGATCAGACCGCAGCCGAAGTAACCGAGGCTGCCCTCGAAGGTGAGGTTGAGGCGATTGAGGATGCCGACACCGAGCCCGTGCTTGGCGCCCGGGTTCTTGATGTTGATCGAGCCATAACCCTGGCTCATCAGCTCGCGGATCTTGAGATTGATCGCCTGCGCTTCGAGCGGGCCGGCATCGAACTCGGCCCGCTTGTTGAAATCGACAGTGAATGAATCGTGATAGACGAAGTTCTCGTCCTCGGAGGGATTGAAGAACCTCTGCTGGGTCCGACCGCGGAGACGCTCGGTATGCATCCCCAGATCGTGCGACTTGGTTTTGAGTGCCATCTTCCGTTTCGCTTTCTTTCGGACGCTGGATCGCTTCGGCTCAGGCCTTCCAGACCCGCACTTCGCCCTCATAGGGGTCGAAGGTGTGGATCTCGTGCGGGAAGACGCTGCGGATTGCCACCTCTTCCGAGGCAAGCCCGATGAAATCGTCGCTCTCGTAGAGCACCATCGGCTTGGCGGCCATTTCGTCTTTCGCCATGCCGAGACGGTCTGCCGTGGCCACCAGATAGGTGAACACGCCATCGAGTTCGCGGATCGATTCCTTCATCGCATCCTGAAGCTCGGCGCCCTCTTCCATCTTGTCCGCGAGATAGACCGCGATCAGTTCGGAATCGCAGTTGGACATGAAGCGGTGGCCCCGACGTTCGAGCGCGCGCCGTCCGTTCCAGTAGTTCGTGAGCTGGCCGTTATGAACGACCGACACGTCGGCGAACGGATACGCCCAATAAGGATGCGCCGACCGGATATCGACATCCGACTCGGTCGCCATGCGCGTATGGCCGATGCCGTGCGTGCCGATGAAACCCGGCAGCCCGTACTGGGTAGAGACGCGGTTGGCGTCGCCGAGATCCTTGATCAGTTCGAGCCCGTGGCCGATCGACAGGAACTCGGCGCCCTCGACGTCCTCGACGAAATCGGCAAGCGCGCGACGATCGCCGTCATAGCTGACGACGTAGCGGAAGGCATATTCGGTCGCCTCCTTCTCGTCCTCGATCTTGCCGCCGAGTTGCTCGATCCGGCGATTGACTTCGGCCCGGCGCTCCTTGATCTCGTGATGGATCTTGAAGCCCTTCGCGATGTCTTCCTGCTCCGCCACCTTGAAACGCAGCACGAGCTTGTTCTTGTCCGGCTTGCCGTAAAGGGCGAAGCCGGTCGAATCGGGGCCGCGATGCTTCAGCGACTGCAACATCGCCGTCATCTCGCGACCCACATCGGCCGTCTTGCCGCCGCGGTGAATCAGTCCCGCAATTCCGCACATGGCGTTCGTTCGCTCCTTAAATCCGAGGTTACGGCAGATAATCCCAGTACTGCTCGAGATCCCAATGCGTGACGGTGGACATAAACCGTTCCCATTCGTCGCGCTTGTAGTGATTGAACACGCGATACATGTCCTGCGGCAGCGCTGCGCGGATGACTTCGTCCTTCTCCAGCGCTTCGAGTGCCTCGCCGAGCGACATCGGCAGTTTCGAGACTTTCTTGCCTGCCGCGATTGCGTCGTAAATGTTGCGCTCTTCCGGCTCGCCCGGATCGAGCTTCTTTGAAATGCCGTCGTCGAACGCCTTCAGCAGACCGCCGGCCATCAGATACGGATTGACCGTCGAATCGACCGAGCGATATTCGAAACGACCCGGCGCCGAAACGCGCAACGCGCAGGTGCGGTTCTGATAGCCCCAGTCGGCGAACACCGGCGCCCAGAAGCCGGTATCCCACAGACGGCGATACGAGTTGACCGTCGGCGAACCGAGCGCCGTGAGCGCGCGCAGATGCTTGATCACGCCGCCGATCGAATGGAGGCCGATCGGGCCCGGCTTGGCTTCGCCCTTGCGCGGCAGGAAGGTGTTCTCGCCACCCTTCAGGTAGGTGAAGTTTTGCGGCATGCCGGCGAGCTTCGCATTGCCGAGCTTGTTGACCTTCTCCTCGCCACCCTTCCACAGCGACAGATTATGGTGGCAGCCGTTGGCCGATACGCCCATGAACGGCTTCGCCATGAAGCAGGCGACCAGGTTGAACTCGCGCGCAACCTGGGCGCAGATCTGGCGATAGGTCGTGAGGCGGTCCGCGGTGCGCAGCGCATCGTCGAACATGAAGTTGAGCTCGAGCTGGCCCGGTGCGTCTTCATGGTCGCCCTGGATCATGTCGAGACCCATCGCGCGCGAATATTCGATGGCGCGCAGGAAGACCGGCCGCAAGCTCTCGAACTGGTCGATGTGATAGCAGTTGGGCTTCGAGAACCCGCCATTCGGCAGACCGTCTTCGCCCTTCTTGAGCCACATCATTTCGGGCTCGCAGCCATGCCGCAGATGCAGGCCCTTATGCTTCTTCTGGAATTCTTCGTGCAGGATGCGGAGATTGCCGCGGCAGTCCGAGGTCAGATGGCCGCCCGGATTGACGCGTTCCTCGCGATTGCGGAAGCAGGTGCAATAGACGCGCGCGACGCGCTTGTCCCAGGGCAGCTGAACGAACGTCTCGGGATCGGGAATGCCGACCAGCTCCGAGGATTCCGGCCCGTAGCCGATGTAATTCTTGTGGCGGTCGACGAAGAGGTTCGCGGTCGAACCGTAGACGAGCTGGAAGCCGCGCTCCGCCGTCGTCTCCCAATGGTCGGCCGGAATGCCCTTGCCGACGATGCGGCCGGTGACCGAAACGAACTGGTAATAGATGTACTGGATGCCGAGCTCGTCGATCTTCGCCCGGACCTGCTTGACCAGTTCCTTTCGGCCCTTGGCGTTTACGTGTTGTTCAAGATCCGTCATGGGTATTGCCCCCTGTTTCCATGCGTCTGTTGCGATCACCGTCACCGGACATGCCCGGCTTCAGGCGGTCGTCGACCGGAACCACTTTAATACCATTGGTTCCGGCGCATTGGCCTCCCGTATAGCCCGCTTGCGGCAATGAGGGAAACCCGAACTGATTGTCGTTTCTTTCCGATCAGCTCCACGGATACGGGCTGTTCGAGACCGGGTGCAGTTTGCCTTCCGCGAAGCGCGAAAAGCGGAACGGCGTCAGCAGGTCGCGATCCTGGCCGCTGTTGGTAATGTCGTCGGCCACCAGTTTGCCGACGCCGATCATCTTGTAGCCGTGATTGGAGTCGGCGATCACGTAGACGTTCTGGCAGAAACGGTCGAGCACCGGGAAACTGTCCGCGGTAAAGCTGCCGATGCCGCCCGACGGCTCCTTCTTGTATTTCGCCATCTGTCCCTCGAAGCGCTTCTGGCAGAAGGCGAGCGCCGAGACCCACATATGCGCGAAATCGTCGCCGACGATGAAGTCCGGCGATTCAGGGCCGTACGGATCGATCTTCACCTGGTCCGGCGGCGTCTTCACCTTGAACGGCATGGCGCCGCCCTGGATGCCGCCGAAATTGAAGTCCGGCTTGTAATAGATGCCCCATAGCTTGTCGGTCACCAGCGAGCCGTCGACATCCGACATAAGCGGCGCATCGGTGTCGACATGGATCACCGGCGGCATCTTGCCGTCATTGGTGCGCTGCAACTTCGGATCGACGCCGAGCGTGCCTTCCTGGAGCGACCAGAAGGTCCACATCGGCACACCCTCATGGGTCTTGCCGTCGCGGCCCTTGACCGTAATATCGGCCGGCAAATCCAACATATCCCAGATTTGTTTGACCCACGGGCCGGCGCCGACGATGACCTGGTCACAGCCGATCGCGCCGCGATCGGTCTCGACCGCGGTGACGGCGCCCTTGGCGTCCTTCTTGAAGCCAGTGACTGTCACGCCGGTCAGGATCCGTACGTCTTCGGCTTCGGCCTTCTTGGCGAGGCCGTAGATCGATTTCGTGTTGTTGGCGTAACCGCCCTTCTTCTCGTGCAGCACCGAGGTGATACCTTCGGCCTGCCAGTCGTCGAACAGGCCGCGCATGTATTTCATGCAATCGTCCTTGCCTTCGATGAAGACCGACTCGTAACCGATGTCCTGCTGCTGCTGGTAGATCGATGCCACGTCCTTGTGCATCGATTCCGGGCTGATCTGCATATAGCCGACCGGATGGTAGCTGAACGCTTCCTTGTCCGATTCCCACACGCCGACGCTGTGCTGCATCAGGCGGCGCATCGCGGGCTGGAAGTAATTGTTGCGCACCACGCCGCAGGCGATCCCCGACGCGCCGGCTGCGATGCCGCGCTTGTCGATGACCAGCACGTCCTTGCCGCTGCCCTTGCCGGTCTTGCGCAGGTTCTCGGCGAGATGCCAGGCACTCGACAGCCCGTGAATGCCGGCACCGATGATGACGTATTTGACGTGCGACGGAATGGCCATGTCGTTTCCCTGTTTTTCCGGGCAAGGAGGCTCCACCCCCACCCGCTTCCGGACGCTGGCAGGGGTTGACGGAATGGGACCAAACTTAGATCATGCGCTGGGCCGTTTTCAAACCATTTTTTTCCAAAGGGCCACAAATGGCGAGCATCGGCAAAGTCGAGATGAAGCCCGTATCGGGCAGCGTCGAAACGGTCCGGGCCGATGGCCTGCGGATCATCAGCGACCCGGTGCGCGGCTCAGCCTGGATCTGCGCCCAGTTGCGTCAGGCCATCCTCGAAGGCGCCTACGCCCATGGCGAAAAACTGCCGGCCGAGCGCCAGTTGGCCCAGGGCTACGGCGCTTCGCGCACGACCATCCGCGCGGCTTTGGGCCAGCTCGAGCAGGAACGGCTCCTCACCCGCCGGGTCGGCAGCGGCACCTTCGTCAATTTCCGCGCCCCGTCCGATGCCGAAGACATCGCCGAGCAGACCAGCCCGGTCGAGCTGATCGAGGTCCGGCTCGCTGTCGAACCGCATATGGTGCGGCTCGCCGTGCTGAACGCGACCGCGCGCGATATCGACCGTCTGGCCGAGTCGCTGGCGCGGATGCAGACCGGCAGCCGCGATGCCGAGGCCTTTACCGAATTCGACGAACAGTTCCACCAGCTGATCGCCGAGGCAACCCGCAACCCGCTGATGCTCTGGCTCTATCGCCAGATCAACCAGGTCCGCGGCCATTCGCAGTGGAACCAGATGAAAGACAAGGTGCTCACCGGCCAGCGCATCGCCGAGTACAACGAACAGCATCGCGCCTTGTTCGATGCGATCCGCTCGCGCGACGTCGAAGGCGCGGTCGCGATCGTCACCAACCATCTCTACTACGCCCGTCGACAGCTTCTCGGCGCCGACGCGGCCTAGCGTCGATCTGCACCGCAAAAATCTGAATGCGCCCGATCCACTTCCTGCTGGCGATGCTGGTGCCGGCAAGCTGGGGCCTTGGCCTCACCGTCGGCAAGGCGGGGCTCGCCGAAATGCCGCCGCTGCTGCTGATGAGCTTTCGCTTCGGCGTTACCGCGCTCGCGCTGGTCTGGTTCGTGCGCATCCCGCGCGGCGCGCTGCTCCGGCTTTGCGGCATCGCGGTGCTTGGCTGCACGCTGCAATACGGCCTCACCTTCACGGGAATGAAATATCTCGACGTCGCCACGACGACCCTGATTATTCACCTCGAAGTGCCGTTCGGCGTGATCGCCGCGGCGCTGCTGCTGAAAGAACGTGTCGGCTGGCGCCGCGCGCTGGGCATAGCGATCGCCTTCGGCGGCCTCGTCGTCATGTATGGCGCGCCGAGCATCCAGGCCAATCCGATTCCGGCGCTGATGGTGGTCGGCGGCGCGCTCACCTGGGCGATCGGGCAGGTGCTGATCAAACAGATCGGCAATCTCGGCGGGTTCGTGACGATCGCGTGGCTCGCGATTTTTGCGTCGCCGCAGCTCTTCGTCGCCTCGCTGATCGTCGAGGACGGGCAATGGCAGGCCGTTCTCAATGCGACCTGGGTGAGCTGGTGCGGAATCCTGTACATGGGCGTCATCATGACGGCGGGCGCCTATGCGCTCTGGTATCACCTGCTCGGCCTCTATCGGGTCAATCAGGTAATGCCGTTCCTGCTGCTGATTCCGATCGCATCGATCCTGAGCGCGATGCTCATGCTCGGCGAAATCCCGCCGAAGATCGTCCTGCTTGGCGGGTTCATCATCATGATCGGCGTGGCCGCCATCGTGATCGAGCCGAGCGCCTGGCGCCGGCAAAAGGAAAAGGCCACGCCGCCGGAAAGCAGCGTGGCCTGAACCGACTTTAGCAGCGGCGGCGCGTGCCGCCGCCCGTTCAGCAGAAACTCAGAGGACGCCCGCCAGAATGGCGACGCCGGCGACCGACAGGGCGGCACCGCTCGCGCGCGCGAGCTTCATGCCGTGCGTCTCGCTCAACTTGCCGATCCCGAAGCCGGCCAGAATGCCGACACCGTGCAACAAGGCGGTCGCCAGCATAAAGCCGAGACCATAGACCAGCCCGGATGTCGTCTCGGGCATTTCGGCGCCATGCGCATGACCGTGGAAGATCGCGAACATGCCGACGACTGCCATCGCGGCGGCGATCGGAATGCTCTTGCCGAACGCGATCAGACCGCCGATTACCACGACCGACAAAGCGATGCCGAGTTCGACCATCGGGACCGGTATGCCGAACACACCGATGATGCCACCGACCGCCATCATGCCGACGAACGCCGCCGGAACCAGCCACAGCGCGTTTCCCTTCAGGAGATAGGCGAACAGGCCGACGGCGACGATCGCCAGCACATGGTCGAGCCCGCCGATCGGATGGCCGAAGCCGTATGCAAAGCCCGTCGTGGCGCCGGCGTCGGTATGGGCGAGCGCACCGGTTGAAAACGTCGCCGCAAAAAGAATGGCGGCGATGCCGAGTATGAATCCGCGTGTCCTGTTCATCGTTCCTGCTCCTGATTTCGAATTCCTGGCCCGTGTTGCGTACTTGTCGATTACTCCGGCGACATCACCGCGCTGCGGTGACCGAGCTTGCCCTCGACAACCATCGTCCCGAGCGTATCGAGAATGACGCGGCACGCAAGCTGGGCCGTGTTGTCGTTGACGTCGTACGGGGGCGAGACCTCCACCACCTCCATGCCGCACAACCCTTCGCGCGCGATGATGCGCACCATTTCCAGCGCCTCGCGGGGCAGGAATCCGCCCGGTTCAGGCGTGCCGGTGCCTGGCGCAAAGCCCGGATCGATCGAATCGATGTCGAACGACAGATAGACCGCCTTCGCGCCTTTCCAGGCGAGTTCGAGTGCGATCTCCGCCGTCTTCTTCACGCCGAGCTCTTCGACGTCGGTCATGGTGAGCACACTCGAGCCGCGCTCGCGCGCAACCTTGGAGCCGGGCCGCGAGCCGTACCAGCCGCCGATCCCGATCTGCACCAGATTCTTCGGCGGGCAGTTGCTGAGGCCGACGTCGTGCATATGCGCATGCGAGTGATGCGTACCGTGATGGTCGACGCTCTCATGCCCGTTCGTCGTCCAGTACCAGGGCGTCGTGTGCATCCGCTCGTCCATATCCATGTCCTGCATGTCGATATGGCGGTCGAAATGGATGATGCCGACATTGCCGTCGATGTTCGGCGCGATGCCGCGCACGTTGGGGTAACCGAGGCTGTGGTCACCGCCGACGATGATCGGGAACGCGCCCGACTGATAGATATGCGAGATCGCCATCGAGACCTGATCGAAGGTCTTTTCGATATTGCCCGGAATGACGAACACGTCGCCGGCATCGCACATGTCGAGCTCTTCCTGAAGATCGACGCCGCCATCCACGGAGTAACTGTCATAGACCGCCGAGATGCGGCGCACCGCCTGCGGGCCGAAGCGCGTGCCCGGGCGATAGGTCGTGCCGGTATCGAAGGGCACGCCGACGAACGCCGCCTCGTAATTGCCGACCTTGGTCACGTCCTCGCAGTAAGGCGCCTTCATGAAGGTGTTGATGCCGGCGAAGGCCGGCTGATGGCCGCGGCTGAACAGCGAGATCGAACGGTCGTTGATCGAGGGCGCGGCTTCGAGGCCGAGTTTCAGCCCACGCTCGATTTCCTCGTCCTGCTTTTTGGTCGAGATGCGCTTCAGGCGGTTGATGTTGCGATTGCCGCGAAACTCGCCGGTTTTCGGATCTGGCATGGCTCTTTCCTTCGAGGCTGATACGACCGTTAAACCGGCCCGCGAACGCTTTCAATCTTGCCCGGCCCCGGCTTGCCTGTCATCGCGGACAGGCGCCGATTTCGGCCATTTCGAGCATTCTGGGCAGCAGCCCGATCAATGAAAACCACCGTAGAACTGATGGCTATCATAAACAGAGTTTATCTTTCTGGACCTGCCTGGCGCCGCAGATAGTCGAGCAGCACCTCGCTCGCCTGGTGCGTCGGCGCCGCCGGATTGGAAATCATGTAGATGCTCGAGGACGGGTCGTTGCCGCGGGCGAGAACGGCATGGAGCTTCCCCTCCGTCACTTCGCGCGCGACCAGCGATTCCGGCAGGAAGCAGATGCCGACCCCGAGCAGCGCAAGCCGCTTCGCTTCTTCGAGATGTTCGGAGAGACCCGCGACATGGCGGCCGATCGCGTGGCGCGTCCGAAATCGCATCAGCTCATCGGGTTCGTCGGCGCCGGTGAGGATGAGCCCTTCGCCCGCCAGATCCTGCGGCCCGTCGACCAGCGTGCCGAACAAAGGATGGCCGCGACCGCAAAAGGGCCGATAGATCTCGCGGAACAGCAGTTCGTAGCGCAGTCGCGGATCCTTATGGTGCGCCGGCGCGATGCCGATTTCCGCCTCGCTGCGCAACACGCTGCGCCGGATCACGTCCCAGGTCGAGACGCTGACGAAGAGTTCGACATCGGGATGCGCCGCGTGAAAGCTTTCGAACGCGCGATCGATCGAACTGTCGGTCAGGTTGCTGATGAGCTGCACGCGCACGCGACCACGCAACTCCGCCGCCTGATCCGAGATGCGTCCCGATATGTCGGCGACTCCGACAAACATCTGCGCACAGAGCGCCGCCAGCACGTCGCCCTCGCGCGTGACCTCGAATCCCCCGGGCCCGCGCCGACAGAGCCGCGCGCCGACCTGCTCTTCCAGTCGCCGGAGCGCCATGCTCACCGCCGGCTGCGTGCGCGATGTATGCCGCGCCGCTTCGCTGATGCCGCGCGCCTCGACGATCTCGTGAAAGATCTTCAACAGGTTCCAGTCGAGCGACCGTGCGAACCCGTGCCCCGTCTTCGGCTGGGTTGCCGCCTGACCGGTCTCGCGTCGTGTTGCGTTCGGGGCTTGCGCCATCGGTCGGTTGATCCGTCGTCGTTCTTCGAAGGCGTCGAGCCTAACATGAGGGCAAGGTCCGATCGCTGAGACCGGACCGGCTTCCAGTCGTTTAATTGACCGATTAATTAGCATCTGACAAGATGCAGACCGCACAGATTCGGCTAAAAGCGGGCACGCAGCGCCGATCGACAGGGGAGACGCCATCCATGACAGCAACAGCGCCAGGCACGGGCAAACTCGTTCTCGGCATCAGTACCAGCCCGCGCCGGCAGGGTAATTCGGCGGTCCTCGCCCAGGCGATCCTCGAGGGCGCAGCCGAAGCCGGGCATCGCACCGAGTATGTGCATCTGCCCGACATCGTGACTGGCCTCTTGCGCAACTGCCGCGAATGCCGCCGTCCCGACGGAAGCTGCTCGATCGACGACGGCTATCGCGATTTCTTTCTGAACAAGGTGCTGCCGGCGGATGCCCTCGTCTTCGCGACGCCGATCTGGTGGTACGGCATGTCGGCCGGCCTCAAGAATTACTTCGACCGCATGTTCTGCTATTGCGCGCTCTCCAATCCAGGCCACGCAGACGTTCACCGCCGCGTCGTCGGCAAGCGCGTCGCGCTCGCACTCAGCGCCGAGGAAAACAACTTCGCCGCGCGCCTCGCCATCGTTCAGCAGGTGCAGGAGCTGTCTCGGTACATGCACTACGAAATGGTCGGTATCGTGACCGGCATCGGCAACAAGACCGGCGAAGCGGTCGACGATCCGACCGGCCCGGTCGCGGAAGCGCGGCAGCTCGGCAAACGACTGTTCGAGATCGAACTGACCGACTACAAGCTCGACACCGAACGCCCGCAACGGGTCTGGCGTGAGGACAACAAGTCCTTCCCGGCCTACTGGCGCTGAACGGGGAAGGCCGGCGCGGCATAATGGCGCCGCGGTTCGCTGCGAGCCTCAGCCTTTCTTCAGGAAATCGAGGATGCCGCGCGCGAACGGCTCGGGCGTATCCTGTTGCAGCCAGTGCGATGCGTTCTCGATGCGAACCAGACGCGCACCGGGAATCTCGCGCGCCAGGCTTTCGCCGTCCCGAATGGTCTGCCAGGGATCGTGAACGCCCCATAACACGAGAGTCGGCGCCCTGATGCTGGCGTGGCGATCGATCAGCGCCGTCGTGTGATTGGTATTGAGCGCGCTGGCATTGCGGATCAGGCTGATCTTGCCCTCCTCGTCGCTATAGGGCGCGACGATGCCTTCGCGAAACTCGGCGGTCAGCCGGTCCTTGTTATGCAGCCCGTCCGGCAGGCCGCTGGCGACGAACTCCGCCACTTCCTGCGGCGACTTGCTGCGCCAGTTCGGATTCCCGAGCGCGATCATGTCGTCGATCGGCCATGAATCGTAGGCGACGACATTGGTCAGGACGAGCCGCGCGACCCGTTCGGGATGCTCGATGCCCATAATCAGCGCGACGCCGCCGCCGGTATCGTGCCCGACGATTGTCACCTTCTCGAGCCCCAGCGCATCGAGAAAACCGAGGATCATCCGCGTCTGCGCGCGCAACGAACGATCGAACCGGTCGCGCCGATCGGAATAGCCGTGGCCAAGAAAATCCGGCGCCAGAACGCGGCAATGCGGCGCCAGCAGCGGGATGACGTCGTGATAGAGATAGGACCAGGTCGGAATGCCGTGCAACAGCAGCACCGGCTCGCCGTCGCCGAGGTCGGTATAGGCGATCGACAGCGGCAGGTGGCAAAGCCCGTCGAGAACCAGCTTCTTCTGCCGCTGACGAAAGTCCCGATGGTTCATCGCTAATCTCCGACCGACGTTGCGCCTACATCTGGCGGGTCTTCTCCGATACTTCCTGGTACCAGAGCTTCCGCGTTCCGATCTTCGCGCGGATCTTCCAGCCGAAAGATTTCGGCGCGTTCTCGATCGCCGTCAGGATCTGGTCGATGCGGCTGCGGATCGTCGTCGCCTGCTCCGGCGTGATCGCCGGGAACTCCTTGATATAGTCGAGTACCCGCTTCAGGTTCGTCGTGAACGTGTAATAGAAGCCCCAGTCCTTCGCCATGATGTCGACGATGTAGGGCATGTCGATATGGCGGACACTGTCCTTTGGCGAGCCGAGCGGATGCTCGAGCAACAACACCAGCGTGTCCTTGAAATCTTTCAGGTTGATCTCGACGATCTGCATCTTCTCGAGCAGCAGATCGGTCGTTGAAATGGTCGGCGTGTCGATCTCGAGCCGGCCGATGAACGGAATGCGGTGGCAGAAATAGAGCTCGTCGGCAAACACGTCGATGTTCAGCTTCGTCTCGGGATGAACATAGATATGCCGCGAGCCTTCGGAGAGATGATAGACGCCGTCGTCGGGCACATAGCCCTGATCCATGAAGAACGCGCGAACCTTGGCGTTCTCCCGCTTGTATCCGCCGAAATCGACATCGGTGAGCGCCCGCGCCATCTGTTCGAACAGATGGATGTTGTTCGGGCACTGAATGCGATAGGCGATCGATCCCAGGATGCGAAGATGAAGGCCCTTCGCTTCCGCATCGCGAACCAGGCGCAAGGCCTCGTCGACGAATTCGAGATGAAGATCGGTCGGCATATCATTCACTGAGCGCATTCCTTCGCTGAAGAAAACCGTCTCTCAAAGAAAACAGGGCCGGCTCCCCGAAAGAAGCCGGCCCCGCTCCGTCGCCTTTACTCGATCGGAATCTCCTTGAAGGCGAGCGTCACGTCCACGCCCTGCGAACGTCGGATCGCCTTCATCGCAAAGTAGAAGAGGATGCCGATCACGAACACGCCGAACACGATCTTGAGCTGATCCCAGTCATGGCCGGCCGCGAAATCGTCGGACCACAGGACCCAGAAGTAGAACTGGGCTGCAAGTGCGCCGAAGAAGCAGGCAACCGACATCGACGGCAGCCCGAGGATCTTGCGGCGGAACAGTGGTGACTTTTCATAGATTTGCGGTCGGATGTACGGGAAGAAGATACCCGCGATCAGCACGATGCTCCAGGCGAGCACCGCCGCTTCGATCAGGATGATGATCGTCGCGAAGAAGCTCGTGAAACAGAAGAGCGCCATGAAGATCACGGTGACCAGCCATACGAAGCCGATGGCAACCGTCGGCGTATGACGGGTCGGTGAGATGTGGCCCAGCGGAGCCGGCGCCACGCGGTCGAACGACCAGGCGACGATGGCGCGGATGCCGAACGTGTGCATCCCCGGAATCCACATCCACATCCACGCGATCAGTCCGACCGAGACGATGAGCGTCACCAGGGTGGACTGCGTCAGGATGCCCGCCAGCAATGTGATAGAAGCATCGGTGGGCGGTGCGACCACCGGTGCGGCAGCCGTTTCGGGATCGAGGAAGAAGTTGTAGACCGCCGAACCCATGAAATCGTAGCCGAACACACCGCTCGCCAGCGAAATCGTGATGAGCCAGATGATGACGGTGCCGATCACGGCGCCGAGCATGCCGTAGGTCTGCGATTTTTCGACAGACTTGATTTCGCCGGCAATCGCGATCGAGAAGGCCGAGCCGATCAGCGGCAGGAAGCACCAGTTCGAAACCAGGAGCGTGGTCTTCCAGTCCGAACCTTCCGTCGTCCAGCCGTTCGCGGCCGCGGATGCGATGATCTCGTTATACGGATCGTCGACGCCCATCAGAGGCGACATCATCGCGTTGAAGATCGAGACGAACTCTTCGTTGCTCGACGTCGCGAGGATGACGATGAGCGCGACCGACCCGAGAACAGCGACGGTGAACACGAACTTCTGGACCATCAGATAGCGCCGCATACCGCTGACGAGAATGAGCGCCGAAAGCGTCAGGATGGCGGCACCGATGATGAACAGAGGCCACGGCTCGGTGACTGTGGTGCTGAGATCGAGCATGGCCTCGCTGCCGGAGAGATATCCGATCATGGCGAGCGTCGGCGATACGCCGAGCAGCACGATCCAGTAGGCCGCGATCGCGCAATAGAAGAGCCACGACACGATCTCGACCAGACTCAGCGTCAAAGCGAGAAACGGCCACATGCTGCGCGATCCGAACACGTAGATGCCACCGGATCGGGGCAGCGTGACCGACCAGCTGATCATGCCGAGGCAGATCAGGATCATCATGAATCCGGCCAGCAGCGAGCCGACCAGCAGATCGCCGCCCGGATAAAAGGCCGGGCCGTAATACATGATGGTGCCAACGCCGAGCCCGACGCTGACGAGACCGATATTGTAGACAAAGGTGTCGAAGGAACTCGCGGTCCGAATGAGACCCGAGGCCTTGCGCAGGAAAATTCTCTGCTCGCCACCCGAACCGGATGTGCTGCTCATTTCACGTTCCTCCCCTTGTCGGAACGACCCCCGTTCCGCCTGTTAGCCCTGGGTCATCGTGACGTTCCTGACCGCCCCGTCTTCCAGGGTAATGAGCGCGCCCTGCAGTATCCCTTCCGGGTAAACACTGCCGGGATTTACGCAAACCGTTTGTCCGACGCGGATGTTGCCGCGCCCTTCGTGGATATGTCCATGGATGCCCAGTAACGGCTGGTGCTTCCTGATGTTTTCGATGACCGCTGTCGATCCCGCATGCATCTGCACCGGATTGCCCATCTGGTAGACGACCTGCAGGTTCTCGTCGAGTTTGGGACACTGGTCGAGCACCGTGCCGTGCGGCGGGACATGAACATTGTAGATGCAGCGCTTCATGTCGGTAACCTGCGGCATGAGCTGGGCAAAGCGCGCCTCATACTCTTCTTCGGAGTATTCGCGCTCGGTATCCCAGGGCGTCTTGTTGGAACCGCCGCAATGCAGCATTTGGTACTCGCCACGCAGGGGCGAGACATCCATCTCGTGGAACTGGACGTGGGGCGACTGGCTCAGCACCTCGTCGATCTCAAAAAAATCGTCGTTGCCCGGCGCCGTAATGAACGGCACGTCCTTGCCGCGCAATTTCTGGCCGGCATAGTCGCACCATTCGCGTACCCGCTCGATCACCAGCTTCTTGAACAGCTCGTGCCGCATATGCTCGTCGTCGCGCAGCCGCATGTACTCGCCCTCGGACATCACCGAGGGATAGAACCCCATATTGCCGGCGCGCTTGATGTATTCCTCGACTTCGCCCTGGGTCTTGAGATTGACCGTCTCGCCGGCCGCAAAGGCGAGATGCGAACCGTCCTTCTGCTCGCAGATCGGCAGCACCGCCTTGCCGGTCATGTCGCCGCCCATCACGAGAACGTTCGCCTTGTAGAACTCGGCGGCGTTGATGAACTTTTTGAAACAGACATTCGACCCGTGCAGATCGGTCGCGAAGAAGATCACGACCTTGCCGCCACCGCCATCCGATTTCTTCTTCCAGAACATCCGATCTCTCCGCGCGCCTCCCTCGCCGACTAGAACTGTTTCAGATAGCGCGCCTTCTCCCAGTCGGAGACGTGGAAATTATAGTGCAGCCATTCGTTCCGCTTGAATTCGAGCCAGCTGTCGCGCATCGCCTTGCCGAACACTTGCGTGCAGAGCGGATCCTTCTCGAACTCGTCGAGCGCCTGGTCGAGGTTGCGCGGCAGATAGCCGACGCCCATCTTCTTCAGCTCGGCCGGGGTTTTGACATACATGTTCTCGGTATGCGGTTCGCCCGGATCGAGGCGTTTCTCGATGCCCTCGAGTCCGGCCGCCAGCACGAGTGCGGCACCGAGATAGGGATTGCACGCCGAATCTGCCGCGCGCAGCTCGACGCGCCCGCCGGCGAGCGGAATGCGCATCGTGTTGGTGCGGTTGTTGTTGCCATAGCAGATGAAGACCGGCGCCCAGGTGAAGCCGGACTGGCTGCCCTGCAGGATCAGCCGCTTGTAGCTGTTCACGGTCGGTGCGATCACCGCGCAGATCGCCGGCATATGCTTCAGGACGCCCGCGATGAAGTGATAGCCGAGCTTGGAATATTTGCAGCCGCGCCGGTCGTTCGCATCGAAGAACAAATTCTTGCCGGTCTTGATGTCGTTGAACGACATATTGAAATGAGCGCCGCTGCCGGCCCGGTCGGCGAAGGGCTTGGGCATGAAAGTTGCAAAATAGCCGTGCTTGCGCGCGATCTCGTGCGCCATCATGCGGAAGAACACGAAGCGGTCGCTCATCGTCAGCATGTCGGCATAGTCGAAATCGATCTCGAACTGCCCGATGCCGTCTTCGTGGTCGAGCGAGTACACGTCCCAGCCGAAATCGTTCATCGCGTCGACGAGTTCGCCCATCCAGTGCATGTTGTCGATGAGCCGCACCACGTCATAAGCGGGTTTTTCGAGGTTCTTGCGCGGCGAGACCGGCGAATAGCTGCCGGCCGGTTCGTCCTTGAGCACGAAGAACTCGGCTTCCATACCGAGCTGCGGCACGTAACCCATCGCGGCCGCGCGATCCATTTGCTTCGTCAGGATGGTCCGGCTGCACGCATCGAACGGCTTGCCGCGGCTCCACAGATTGCTGGCGAACCAGGCCGTATCCTTCTGCCAGGGCAGCACGAGGCCCGAGCGCGGATCGGGATGCGAACTCACTTCCTCCTCGCTCACGTCCTGCGGCACGCCTTCGAGCGCGGCGCCGGTATAGAGCTCCGATCCGGCCATCATCTGCTCGAGGTGATCGATCGGCACGAGCTTGCCCTTCGGCACGCCGTGCAGATCCACATAGCTCGAGAACAGGAACTTGACGCCCTGTTCGACCAGCGAGCGTTTCAACTGTTTCAGATCCGCCGACGATGCCGCGCCGCGTGTTTTCTTGGCGGCGGCGGCCTTCTTGGGGCGGCTTCTGGTCCTCGAGGCCATGCGTGTCTCTCTCCGGTGATGTCAGATGAAGCGCGCCGGCCTCGGGGGCCGGCGTTTTGAAACGAAATGCGTGCAGGCGCCCGCTCCGGCCTCGGCCGAACCCAGCGTTCCATGCGCATCAAAACGCGGGGAACGATCGCTTACCGTCTCGACCAAATGGATGCCCCTCTTCCCTAACACGTCAGCGTCGATCCCCAATCCCGATCGGTGGCATCGCGCTGATTCTTGTTAGCGAGGATCGTGGCAGATGATAATTAATCGGTCAATTAAGAAACGCCAGAGGCCGATGGACGAGCCATTCCATGCGGAAAACGGGCGTGCCCGACACGCTCATGGCGCAGGCGGACGCTTATCGGAACGCGCGAATCGGAAATCGGAGAAGGTCGGCTAGGTGGCGTTTGCGACCCGCGGCGGGATGCGAGCGGCGTCGGTCCCTTTGGTGGAATAGCCGAGATGCTCGAAGAACAGTTCCTTCAGCGCCGCGATGGCGCCGACGACGTTCAGGTTCCGGTGGATCATCGAGCGCACCATGATGCCGTCGAGATGGGTCGAGGCCAGGTTCGCCGCCTGCTCGGGATCGACCGGCCGGAACACGCCAAGTGCGATGCCGCGCTGCACGCTCTCCGAAATGATCCGGCATTCCTCGTCATAGAACTGCTTGATGATGTCGTCGATCACGCGGATCTGGGTTCGCGCGGTGCGATAGTCGAGCATGATCTTGACCAGTTGCCGGATCGGCTCCGACAGTTCCGCGTGATTGTCAAACCAGTCGCTGATCAGATCGACCGGATCGGAATGTCGCTCCCCGAGACGGCGATAATTCTCGAGCGCGCGCTCGACCGCATAGTCCAGCGTCGCGCGAAACAGATCTTCCTTGTTGTCGAAATAATAATAGATGAGCGCCGTGTTGACGCCGGCCGCCTTGGCGATGTCCTTGATGGTAACCGCGGAGAAATCGCGCCCGGCAAAGAGCCCGAGCGCGGCGATCATCAGTTCGCGCGCACGCTGCGGCAGCTCCGGCTTCGAGCGCGGCGCCACATCCGGTTCGCCGGCCGACGCCGTCACCTCGTCGTCCGCGCCCTTACGGGTTTCCCGATCGTCGCCGATTTTCGTTCTCCCATGCGCTTGAAGCCGGCCCCGGCGCGCCCCGCCTTGAAGCATAGGATAACCCCGTTTCCGCCGCCAGCGGCACCGGGATTTCGCGTTGCCGCCCGACCGGCGCGCCGATTTTGTCGGGTATTGGCACGGAAACCACAAAGCGGCACGCACACACTGCGCGATGGCCACCCGCCGCGGCCGTCGCCGTTGCACAAACCCGCGCTGGCGGCGGGCGCCGCTGCGCAATATCGAGGCCAGCGGCAGTCGCCGCTGCACAATGGCCCGAACCGATCCCCTCTGATAGCATCGCCCGCCATCGCGCCCGCCAATCCCCGTAACTCAGCAAACCGGTCATGCCCTGCTTTCTCTGTTGGCCCTCCCTTGTCCGCGCATCGGCGCCGCATGACGCAACGCAGGGCCTGCCGCGCTCGTATGAAATGCGCGCGCCGCGGATGAAAGAGAGAGAGCGCGCATGACGCCGGCCGCCTCATGACGCCCGTAATCTGGGGCGGCCTCTCGTCGCTCTCCTATGGAACGGCCGATTTCATCGCGGCCAAGACCGGCCGTGCGATGGGCGCGAGCAACGTGCTGTTCTTCGTGCTCCCGCTCGGCATTCTCGGCATCCTCGTCGCCTGGCTGTTCGTCGACCCGGTGATCGTGTGGGAAACCAGCCTGCTCTGGCTGGTGCTGCTGCACGGGATCGGCCTCGCCGGCAAACTGCAGACGCTCTATGTCGCCCTCGCCCGCGGCCCGGTCAGCATGGTGGCGCCGATCGTCGCGGCGCATCCAGTCCTGGTCCTGCTGCTGTTCGCGCTCCTGGGTGCGACGCCGTCCGCGCTGCAATGGGCCGGCTGCGCGGTCACGATCGTCGGCGCGGTGATGGTCGCGATCTCGAGCGACCAGGCGGAAACATCGGCGGCAGCGCATCAGGGGCTGCGCCTCACGATCGCGCTCTCCTTGGTCTGCGCGCTCTTCTACACGCTCGAAGTCGTCTCGGGGCAGATCGCGGTTGCGACCTATGGCGAGTTGCCGACGGCGCTCGCCGGCCGCATCCTCGCCTGGCTCATTCTCGGCGGCGCGCTCCTCGCGATGAAAGGCCGGCCGCATGCGCCGCGCCGTCTTTGGTTGCTGCTTTTGATCCAGGGCGTGCTCGATGGCGCCGGCACGATCTTTCTCTTTGCCGGCAGTCACGGCGCCGATGCACCGATCACGGCGGTCATCGCCGGCACGTTCGGCGCGGTGACGGCGGTGCTCGCCTGGCTGTTCCTCAAGGAGCGAATCGGCCCGATCCAATGGGCCGGCATCGCGCTCATCTTCGTCGGCGTGACGATGCTCTCCTGGCCGGGGTAGGCCGGGCGACGCAAGCCGGGGCGTTCGACACACAAGCCGGCCGCTATGCTATTTTGGTCGCATGAGGCCGCGACACAGCGGCCCAACGGGAGGAAGAAACCATCATGACCGAATTCAAACCGATCACCGGCCACTGCCAGTGCGGCACCGTCCGCTTCCGCGTCGATGCGCCGCCGCACGACATCTACCACTGCCACTGCTCGATGTGCCGGCGCTGTCACGGCACGATCTTCGTGACCTACGCGCTGGTGCCGAAGGGCAAGATCGTCATGCTCGCCGGCGCCGACAATCTCACGACCTTCTCGAGCTCGCCCGGCACCTATCGCCAGTTCTGCAAGACCTGCGGCTGCCAGCTCTTTATCGAATCCACCGAATCGCCCGACATGCACTGGTACATGCCCGGCGTCTGCGACGGCCATCCCGGCCATAGCAAGGCGCAGGAGAAACATATCTACGTCGAGTCCAAGGTGGACTGGTACGAGATCGAGGACGATCTGCCGAAGATCGTCCGCCACGAAGTGACCTGATCCGGCGCGCGCCGAAAAAGTTCGCGAACATGGAAATCGCAACCGCCGATCGCTGGTACGAGACGCGAAGCGTCGGCGACGGCGTCACCCATATCTGGGAACCGCATATCAAGCCGTTCTACCGCTGCAACATCTGGCATGTGCGCGGCCGCGACCGCGACATGCTGGTCGACAGCGGCATGGGCGTCGTCAGTCTGCGCGAACGCGTACCCGTCGTTACCGAGCGCAAGCTGGTGGCGGTCGCGAGCCATTGCCATTTCGATCATATCGGCACGCATCACGAGTTCGCGACGCGGCTGGTGCATCCGGCGGAATCGAACGTGCTTGCGCACCCGACCCGCGCCAACACCGTCGCCGACAAGTATGTGACCGACGATATTTTCACAGCACTGCCGCCCGGCGATTACGATTCCCGGCGCTACAATGTGCGGCCCGCACCCGCGACCGGATTGATCGAGGACGGCGATATCGTCGATCTCGGCGACCGCAGTTTTGAGGTGTTACACCTTCCCGGCCATTCGCCCGGCTCGATCGCGCTCTGGGAGAAGGCGAGCGGTATCCTCTTCTCCGGCGACGTCATCTATGACGGCGATCTCGCCTGGGACAATACCGACAGCGATATCGCCGATTACATCAGGTCGGCCGAACGCGTGCGCGAACTCCCGGTGCGAATCGTGCATGGCGGCCATTTCGCCAGCTTCGGTCGCGCGCGCCTCGTCGAGCTCTGCGATGCGTTTATTGCGGCGGTGAGCACACCGACAAATTAGCCCTCATGGTTCGACAAGCTCACCATTAGGAACTCTCGTTATCGAATCTGTAGGCGTCCTAAAGAACCTCATCCTGAGCCCGTCGAAAGATGAGGGCATCCCCCTTGCCTTCCCGCGCCCGCTGCTCAAGGTTAGGCACAGCACGCACAACACCCCGACGCCCGGAGTTAAGCCATGCCCCGCAAACTGAACCAGCCGCTCGGCGGCAACCAGATGCCGCGTTTCGGCGGCCCCGCGACGATGATGCGCCTGCCGACGCAGGAAACCGCCGAAGGTCTCGATGCCTGCTTCGTCGGCATCCCCTTCGATATCGGCACGTCGAACCGCGCCGGCGCGCGGCACGGGCCGCGCCAGATCCGCGCCGAGAGCTGCCTCATCCGGCCCTACAACATGGCAACGCGCGCGGCCCCCTATGACAGCCTGATGGTCGCCGACATCGGCGACGTACCGCTCAACACGTTCAACATGCAGAAATCGATGGGCATCATCGAAAAGTTCTACGACGACATCATGGCGCATAACTGCAAGCCGCTGACGCTCGGCGGCGACCACACGATCACGCTGCCGGTCTTGCGCGCGCTCAAGAAGAAACACGGGCCGGTCGGGCTCGTGCATGTCGATGCCCATGCCGACATCAACGACAATATGTTCGGCGAGCCAATCGCGCATGGCACGCCGTTCCGCCGCTGCATCGACGAGGGGCTGATCGACGGCAATCGCGTGGTGCAGATCGGATTGCGCGGCACCGGTTACGCGGCCGAGGATTTCGACTGGCCGCGTTCGCAGGGCTTCCGCGTCGTGCAGGCCGAGGAATGCTGGAACAAGTCGCTGACGCCGCTCATGGCCGAGGTGCGCGAGAAGGTGAAAGGCGGCCCGGTCTACATCACTTTCGATATCGACGGGCTCGATCCCGCTTTCGCGTCGGGCACCGGCACACCGGAGATCGGCGGGCTCACCTCGGCACAGGGCCAGGAGATTATCCGCGGCTGCCGCGGGCTCGACGTGGTCGGCGGCGATCTCGTCGAGGTCTCGCCGCCCTACGATCCGCACGGCAACACCGCGCTCACCGCAGCCAATCTGCTGTTCGAGATGCTCTGCGTACTGCCGGGGGTCGATTATCGGAGCTGATCGGCGGCACTACTCAGCGGGCGCTTCGACAAACTCCCCGATCGGTCCCGATCGCTCGACATCGACCGGACCATCCGGCGATTTGACGTTGGTATCGCAATCCGGCGCAAGCGCCAGGCACCGGGGTCGGGAAACCGGGATCGCGAAGCTGGCAACGAAAAAGGCCCCGGCTTCGATGCCGGGGCCTCATTCACAAATAAATGAAACCGGTTTCGCTCAATGCCCGGCGAGACTGTTCCACTCGGGCAGCAGCACGATCGAGTTCGGGTTGTACCCGGCGTTCTTGAGCGTATCCATGCTCGCGACCACCTCGCCGGACTGGAGATCGATGACGGTGATGGCGCCGTCGCTGAGTCCGGGCAGGTTGAGCAGCGCGTTCTGCACGAACCCGTATCTCTCGTCCTTGGTGATGGCGACATGATGGGAGCCTTCGCCGGCGGGAATGGAATTGAGCAGCTCCGGATTGCCGATGTCCGTGACATCGAAAATGTGCAGCTGTCCCGGTTTGCCCGTCGTAACAAAGAGGCGGTCGGCGGCGTTGTTGAAGTACATTTCAAGCGCGACGCTCGCGCCGAGCGAACCGAAGTCGAAGACCTGGTTGGCATCGAAATCGCCGGTCGCCTCGTTCCAGGTCAGCGTCCAGAGCGTGCCGCCGAACATGTTGGTGACGTAGGCGACGGGAACATCGGCGCCGGGTACGAACAACACTTCGACGGGTGCCTCGCCGGAACCTTCCGGCTTGAGCGAGAGGCGCTTGGTGCCGAGCAGTTCGTAGGTCGTCGCATCTACAATCGAGACGAACTCATGCGGATCGCTGAGGTCGCCGCTGACCGTGCTGGTGACGATGAGACGATTGGCGGTCTCGTTGACGGCAATGCCGTGCGGATAGCTGCCCGGCAGGTCGATCTGCGCGATCACCTCGTCGGTCGCGACATTTCCAACGAATACATGGGCGGAGTTCATGCAGGTCAGAAACCACCGTTCGTTCGCCGCGTCGAATATAACATCTTCGGCCATCGAACAGCCGGCAACGTCGATCTGCTTGAGCCGATACGGGAACTGGTTCATGTCGATGACTTGCAGGCTCGGCTGCGCAAGCGACGTTACATAGGCCTTGCTCATGGTGCGGTCGTAAAAGATGTGATGCACGATCTGGTCCGCGGGCATCGGGATATCGACGAGTATCGTTCCGAAATTCGGGGAACTGGGATCGACATCGACGATGGCGATGCCTTCACGACGCTCGGCGGGCGCCGTCAACTTGAGCGCCTCGAGCGATTCGGGGGTCTTGCTTTCGTAGTTCATCATCGCAAGTATCTCGGCCCCCGCAGTGGAGGGCGGAACCGAGAATGCAGCGCAGACAAGCCCGGCGGCGAGGGCGATCGTACGCATGACAATACCTCTTGTTTCATGGTTTCTGGGCATCGGGTCTTTGTGCAGCCGATGCCCTTTTGCGGGGTAACTATGTTCTCCTGATGCAACGACGGCAACCGGTCTGGAAGCGTCGCAGCCGTGAGAAATTCGTCATAAAATGCGTCAATCAGCCGCCAGCTTCGCGGTTTTGAAAGGAAAGGTTGGAGATAAATCCCTTGGACTGTTTGAAGAATTTCGCATTTGGAGCCTTGGCCGTTGCGATCGGCCTTTTGGCAGGCGCCACCAAGCCGGGTTTTGCGTCTGCCGAGGAGATGGCGTTTCGTCTCGCCGTTAAAGGCGGCGAGATCGCGGGCGGCGCGCCGACATTGCGCGTAACGGAAGGCGACGGCGTCACGATCGAACTGGTGAGTGACGATGAAATGGAACTTCATCTGCACGGATACGACATCACGGTCCTGCTCACGCCGGGCGAGGCGACCGCGTTCGCCTTCCGTGCGGATATTGCCGGCCGCTTTCCTGCCGAGCCGCATGATCATGGCGGCAACGATCACAATGCGATTTTCTATCTCGAAGTCTATCCGCAGTAGCGGACCAACAGGGAGGTTGCGATGAGGCTCCTCCTCTGCACGGTGCCTGTCGTCCTGCTGTTTGCCTCGACGTCCATGCGCAGGGCGCAGGCGCATGCATTCGGCCAGCGCTACGACCTGCCTTTGCCACTCGATCTCTATCTCGCGGCGGCGGGTACTGCGGTCGCTGTGTCGTTCCTGATCGTTGCGTTGTTCAGCGCACGATTTGGCGCACGAACCTTTCGGACAAGGCTGGTCCTCTGGCAGCGCCCCGATGAAAGCGCGTCATGGCGGCTTCTCGGCCACGTACTGCGCGCCGTCGGCGTTGCGATCTTCTTTCTGATCGTCGCAGCCGGGCTCGTCGGTGCTGCTTCGCCGGTGAAGAATATCGCGCCGCTCCTGGTCTGGGTCCTCTGGTGGGTCGGATTCCTGTTGTTCACGGCCTTGATCGGCAATCTCTGGCCGGCGCTCGATCCCTGGGCGTCGCTTCGCAACCTCGCCTTGCCCAAGCGTGATGGCAGCCCGCTTCTGGCATGGCCGGCATGGTTGGGCGGCTGGCCTGCGGTGCTGCTGTTCCTTGCATTCGGCTGGGCGGAACTGGTCGGGCCGTTCGGCGAAAGCCCGAGCGACCTCGCGTTGCTCGTGCTCGCCTACAGTGTGTTCGCCTGGGGCGGAATGATGCTCTTCGGTGACGCCGCCTGGCGCAACAATGCCGATCCCTTTCGCCGCGTGTTCGGTCTGATCGGTGCATCGTCATTGTTCGGTCGAACGAAGCGCGAGGCGGACCGGCCGCTGGTCCTGCGATTGCCGGGATCGGGGCTGCTCGAAGCCGAGACCGGCCGGATTTCCGATGTCGTCTTCGTCATGGCGGTTCTGGCTACAGTAACGTTCGACGGATTCTCGGAAACGCCGCTATGGGCTGCCTTCCTCGACTGGATCGCGCGCAGCCAGATGCTGCGCCCGGTCCTTCTTGGAATTTCGTCAGCCGGCATCGAGATTCTCGATGCGATCCGCACGACGGCGCTGATCGTGGCGCCGCTTGTCGTAGTTGCGATCTATACGCTGTTCTGCGCGCTGACGTCGCTTGCCGATCGCGCGGTTACGCTCGGGATGGTGATGCGCGCCTTTGCGGTATCGTTACTGCCGATCGCGATCGCCTATCATCTTTCGCACTACATCTCCTACCTGCTGCTTGCCGGACAGTTCGCGATCCCGATGGCGTCGGATCCGTTCGGGTTCGGCTGGGATCTGTTCGGCACTTCAGGGTACGTGATGGATATCGGTATCATCGGCGCGCGACAGGTCTGGTATGTCGCCGTCGCAGCTTTGGTGACCGGTCACATCATTTCAGTGATCGTCGCACATTCGATTGCGTTGCGGCTGTTTCCGAACGCCCGCGCGGCAACGCTCAGCCAGCTTCCGTTTCTCGTATTGATGGTCGGCTTCACCGCCTGCAGCCTCTGGATCCTGGCCCAGCCGGTGGTCAACGAGCCGGCGCTCAGTTCGACGCCATGACATTGCAGACAAATTCCAGCACGATGTGGTCGACCGGGATATCGCCGCTCTGCACATCGCGCCGCCCTGCGATCCGTACGGCAACACCGCGCTTACCGCGGCCAATCTCCTTTTCGAGATGCTCTGCGTGCTGCCGGGCGTGGAGTATAGGAGCTAGTCAGCCGGCTCGGCGTACGGCACACGCGCCCGGCTATCAACTCACTCGTAATGGCGGCGGGATCAGCACGATCTTGCCGATCTGCGTCTTCGACAGGAACTCTTCCTGCGCTGCCGCGATGTCCCTGAGCGCATAGGTCCGGGAGACCAGCGGTCTGATCTCGCCGCGCTCGATATAGGAAACGAGGTTCGGAAAGACCTCCTGGTCCTGCGACGTGCAGCCATAGAGCGTCAGATCCTTGAGATAGAGCGGCCGTAAATCCATCTGGACGATCGGGCCCCCGATTGCGCCCGAAACCGCGTAGCGCCCCTTGATCTTCAGGACCTCCAGAAGCGCCGGCCATTGCGGCCCGCCGACCACGTCGATGACGACGTCCATGCTGGCCGCGCCGAGCGCCGTAACGAGCGCTGCATCGCGCCCCACGCAGCGCCGCGCACCGATTGCGCGGATCGCCGGAAACTTGGCTTCAGCGGCAATGGCGGTGACATCCGCGCCGCGTCGCCGGGCGAGCTGCACCGCCGCGATGCCGACATTGCCGGATGCGCCCGTCACCAGAACCTGCTCGCCCGCCGCGACCTTCGCGCGGTTTATCAGGTTTTCCGCCGTGGCGAAGGCGCAGGGGATTGCGGCAAGTTCGGCATCGGAAAGATCGCATCGGACGGAATACGTATCGGCCGCCGGCGCACAGACGAATTGCGCGAAGGCCCCGTCGCGCTCGGAGCCGAGCCATGGCGTAAAGTTGCCGCTTGCGAGCGACCGGAGGCAGCTCTGCACGATGACGCGTTCGCCGAGGCGGTCTTCCCCGACGCCATGTCCGGTCGCGACGATCTCGCCGCACGCATCCGCGCCCTGGATTCGCGGGAACGAAAGACCCATCCCTGACCAGTCGCCCTTTTCGGGCGTGGCCGTTTCGGGCGCAGCCGGGCCCGATTCATTCGCCTCGGCGGTTCCCGCATTGCTGTCGGCCGCATACCAGCCGATCCGCGTGTTGATGTCGGTGTTGTTGATGCCGGCCGCGCTGACGCGAATGAGCACCTCGCCTGGGCCGGGTAGCGGCACCGGCACATCTTCGCGATAGCACAGCGTCTCGGTGCCGCCATGGGCGGTGAGCTGGACCGCCGCCATCTGTTGCGGAATGGAAATTGTCGCGCACTCTCGTTTGTCTCGCTCGAACGAAGACAGTATTGCGGCGCCGGATTGGCGATGGCAACCCGGCGACGGGCCGTTACGGCACACCCCTGCTTGTTTTCGTGGGTCGGTTTACTCGACGAATTCCCCGGTCGGGCCCGTCACTTCAACATCGACCAGGCCCTCCGGCGATTTCGTCGCGACGCAGACCAGCGTGACTTCGGCCGTGTCGCCCGCGCGCAAGCCAGTGACCAGCGCAACGCCATAGTTCGACGTGCCGAACGGATCGACGGTGACGGTCGGATCGCCCATCTCCGATCCGGCCGCGCAGGCCTCGCTCATTTCCGTACGGAACGCCTCCCATTCACCGGGCTACGACGCCCACAAAGAGCGATAGAGAAGCAGCGAGAGGATCGCGACGCCGAGCAGTCCGATCAGCGTGACGCCGAACCGCGATTTCGAGACCTGCATTGCCGTTCTCCCGTTCCCTGCGCCGGTGCAGCGCGTTTCTTCCGCGCGCTCCGCGCATCGGACCTCCCTCACGTAGTCAGCGACGCGGCGATTGCCAGCGCCGCCCGGGTTTTTGCTCCGCCGACCAAAATTGACTTTAATTGCGTAATATGCGTTATTGCGCGTGCCGGATTTCCGCCGGGAGTGGCGTTTCATGGACGCCGATCCCGTAAACTTCCGGCAGGTCTTTCAGGACCGAGGATCGCTGCACGGCTGAGCCGCGCCATCCCCGACTGGCCCCTGAGGTAAATGGGGCCGCCGGCCCGAACGGGCCGGGCCTCGCGCTCTGCGGTTATAGCCTTGGCGCGCGATGACCAGGACACGGTGCCGGCACAGCGGCATCGTCCATCCCAGGACCTGACGGTGTCGAAGCCCGTCGGGATGGCCCGGCCCCGAGAGCCACAAGTCGCGGCTTCGGACGCGCGCCCGCCGGGCCGAGAACGCCCGGCACCCTGTGTCGCACCGCTCGAACCTCCGGGTCCGACCGGCGCAAAGCGGATGGTGCGGCTCTGCCGTGCAGCGATCGAACGAACGAAACAGAACAAGGGTGTAAACGATGAAATGAACTGACGCGCTGCTTCCCTACTCCGCCGCGTCGCGCGTCGCGATGGCGACCGGCCCGCTGAACGGGCGATCGTGCTGCAGCGAGGGGATCATCGAACGCACCGCCTCGACCTTCGCGAGATCGATGGTCGCGCTGACGACACCGACTGTGTCGCCGGCATCGGCGAGCACCTCGCCCCAAGGATCGACGATCAGTGAATGACCGAATGTCCGCCGCCCTTCCGCGTGCGTGCCGCATTGCGTCGCCGAGAAAACGAACGCGCCGGTCTCGATCGCCCGCGCGCGTACCAGCACATGCCAGTGTGCCTCGCCGGTCTTGTGCGTGAACGCCGCGGGAATGCCGATCATCGACGCGCCGCCCTGGGCCAGCGCGCGATAGAGTTGCGGGAAACGGAGGTCGTAGCAGATCGTGAGACCCATGCGGCCCCAGGGCAGAAGCGCGATGACGGCGCGCGTGCCCGGCTCGACGGTCGCGCTCTCGCGATAGTATTGCCCGTCCTTGATGGCGACGTCGAAGAGATGAATCTTGTCGTACCGCGCCGTCACCCTGCCGTCGGGATCGAGAACGAACGAGCGGTTCACGACCTTGTCGCGCCCGCTCTCGCGAATAAGCAGCGAGCCGACATGGATCCAGCGTTTGAGTTCGGATGCGAGCGCGCGGAATTTCGCGACGCCGGGATCGTCGGCTTCCGGTTTGGCCTTCGCCAGCACCGCCGCATTGTCCGGCTCGATCATGGTCGCGAGTTCGGGAAGCTGGATGAGATGTGCGCCGTCTTTCGCGGCGGCGCGGATCAACCCCTCGAGCTGCACGATCGACGGCGCCATGTCGCGCTCGGCGCAGTTCTGGACCAGGGCAACCCGGAATGTTTCGGCCATCATCGTCTCCCGTCGCGGTACTAGGTTCGCGAAAGGACGATTATAAGGGAAAGCGACGTCTTTTCCGAGAGCGTAGTCGCGTCTATTGCCGCGGCGCGTTTCGCCTAGTTTCCCCAGCGCAGCGCGGCGGTATGGACCGGCGCGTCCCAGAGCCGGACCAGCTCGTCGTCGAGCCGGGTCAGCGTGATCGAGCAGCCGGCCATGTCGAGCGACGTGCAGTAATTCCCGACCAGCGAACGTTCGATCCGAAGTCCGCGCGCTTCGCATTCGCGCTTCGCGGCATGGAACATGAGATAGAGCTCGAGCAGCGGCGTACCGCCCATGCCGTTCAGCAGCAGCAGACAGGGCTCGCCCGATTTCAATGCCTTCGCTTCGGCGATCGCGCCAACCATTTCGGCGGCGATCTCGTCGGCACTGGCGAGCGCGACGCGGCGGCGTCCCGGCTCGCCATGAATGCCGACACCCATCTCCATCTCGCTCTCGCCGATATCGAAGGTCGGCCGGCCCGCCGCCGGCACCGTGCCGCTGGTGAGCGCAACGCCCATCGAGCCGGTCGTCGCGTTGACCCGCTCGCCGAGTTTTTTGCAGCTCGCAAGATCGGCGCCCGCTTCCGATGCGGCACCGACGATCTTCTCGACGATCACCGTACCGGCGACACCGCGCCGTCCCTGCGTATAGGTCGAATCCTCGACCGCGACATCGTCGTTGGTCACGATGGTCTCGGCGCCGTCGATCATTTCGGCGGCCATCTCGAAATTCATCAGATCGCCGGCATAGTTCTTGACGATGAACAGCACGCCGCCGCCACCATCGACCGCGCCGGCCGTCGCCATCATCTGGTCGGGTGTCGGCGAGGTGAACACTTCGCCGGGACAGGCGGCATCGAGCATGCCGTGACCGACAAACCCGGCATGGAGCGGCTCGTGCCCCGCACCGCCACCGGAGATCAGGACCGGCTTGCCGGGATCCTTGCGCTGCCGCCGGGCAACGAAGCGCGGCGCCAGATTGACCGTGACAAGATCGCTGTGCGCCGCCTCGAACCCCAGCAGGCTTTCGCGCAAGACGTCGTCGGTTTTGTTGATGAGTTTTTTCATGTCAGCCCCTCGGCCCTTTCACGACCGCGTCAGTCCCGTCGCCGCGCGAGCGCTATCACGCGCTGGGCGAATTCCTGAATCGTCTCGATCACTTCCGCCTGCCGCTTCGGATCGCCGAGCGCCGGCACCTCGATGCGCAGCACGCGCGTATCGCCATCCATTTCGTCAGCCGTCGGCAGCGACTGGCCCGGATGCGCCTGCCGATAGGCCTGGAGGAACTCAAGCTGCTCCTCGGGCGAGAAATGGCAGATGCGGAAGATCGTCGGCACATGCTGCGCCGGCAGCGGTACGCGATAGTTCGGATTGGTAATCTGCGACACGAAGCTCTTATGCGTGCCGAGTGCGGCGGCCAGCCGCTGGCGCGTCCCCGACGGCCGGCGATCGAGGCTCGCCTTCAACAGCCGCTTATAGGCGGCGATCGCCTGGTCGAGATCCTGGATGTCGTTGGCGTTGTCGTTCATGCAGCCGCCGTGCGCCCCGCATGCTGCCGCACCGCCTGTTTCACGCGACCGATCTGCGCCGGCGCGACCGACAAGGCGCGCAGGCCGCAATCGATGAGCGGCCCGATCAGCGAAGGCTGCGAGGCCATGTCGCCGCACAGACTGACATCGACGCCGCGGCTCTCGCCCGCTTGCACGACGCGACGGATCAGCTCGAGCACGGCCGGGTTCAGCGGATCGGCGAGTTTTTCCAGCGCCGGATTGTCGCGCGCGGCCGCGGTCGTGTACTGCACCAGATCGTTGGAACCGATCGAATAGAAATCCGCATCGAACCGTTCGGCGGTGAGTGCCGCCGCCGGCACCTCGACCATCATGCCGAGCGAAGGTGTCGCATGCGCAACGCCCTCGGCCTCGAGCGCATCGATGGCCGATCGCATCAATGCCCGCACCTCGTCGAGCTCGGTCGGTACGGTCACCATCGGCACCATGACCCGCACGGGTCCGAGCGCCGCCGCCCGCGCCAGCGCGCGCAACTGGATACCGAACAAGGCTGGCTGCGCCAGCGACAGACGAACGCCGCGCATGCCGAGAAACGGATTGGCCTCGCCATCTTCGGTGACGCCCGCGATCGGCTTGTCGCCGCCGGCATCGAGGGTGCGGATCGTGACCGGCCGGCCCTTCGCCCATTCGACGATCCGGCGATAGGCGTCGAACTGCGCTGCCTCGTCGGGCAGATGGCCCTTGTGAAAGAGAAACTCCGTGCGCACCAGGCCGATGCCGTCGACGCTGTCGACCGACAAATTATCGAGCAAGGCGGGATCGTCGACATTGCTGTAGATGCGAATCCGCTCGCCACCCGCTGTCACCGCTGCCTGGTTGATCGCGGCGGTCGCTGTCCGATCGAGCACCGCGCGCTCGCCGATGCGACGTCGCGTTGCCTCGATCGTTGCCGGTCCGGGCAGCACGACCAGCCGCGCCGCCTCGGCGTCGAGAACCGCCAGCGCACCGTCTGGCATGCGATCGGCGCCGGCCTCGAGACCCACCAGCAGCGGCACGCCGCGCGCCCGCGCAAGAATCGAGACATGGCTGGTCCGGCTGCCGCCACGGATCGCAGCCCCGCCAAGGCGACTCCAGTCGAGTTCGACGAATCGCGACGGCGTCAGCTCGTCGGCAACCAGAATGGCACCGGCATCGGGTACCGGGGCGCGTGCCACGCTGCCCATCAGCGCACGCAACACGCGCTGTTCGAGGTCGAACAGATCTTCGGCGCGCGCCGAGAGATACTCGTCGTCGCCCGCGCGATAGGCCGCAATCTCGCCGGCGAGATGAGTCGACCAGGCGGTATCGGCCGCAGCGCCGGCTGCGATCGCCGCGCGCACCGGCGCCAGCAGATCGTCGTCCTCGAGCAAGGCCTGCTGGAATTCGAGAATATCGGCGGAGACCTGGTCGCCGGCTTCGATCAACGCGGCGATCTGCCGGCGCGCCTGCACGAGTGCTGCATCCAGCGCCATCGCCTCATCGATCGGACTGCCGGCGCGCCGCGATCCGGCCGCAACATTGCGGTCGATCGTCAATCGCCCGATCGCAAGCCCTTCCGACGCCGCGACGCCGTTCAGCACCATTTCGCGCATCGGTTCAGCCATCGAAATCCTGCTCGACCAGCGCCACCATGGCGGCGATCGCCACCGCGGCATCCTCGCCCAGGGCCCGAAAGTACAACCGTTCGCCGTTGCCAGCCTTGAGCTTCATCACCGCGTTCGGCGATTTGGCGTTGATCCATGTGCCGGCGCTGCCGGCGCGCACTTCGATCTCGGCATGATGCGACTTCGCGCGCCTGGTCAGCTTGACTGCCGGCCGTGCATGAAGGCCGGTCGGGTCGCGGATCACTGCTTCGCCGAACGCCTCCCAGGACTTCGCGATAATACCGTTCAAGAGAGGAACTCCTCGGCCGTCGCCCGCACCGCTTGGAGCGACGCGCCGCCGGCCGCTTCGGTCGCCGCCATGACGGCGCCTTCGACGATCGGCGCATTGCAGATGACGACGTTCTTGCGCATCTCTTCGGGCAGCATTTCGATCGCCATTTCGCTGTTGGTCTCCGCCCCGCCGAGATCGATGAGCATCGCGACGCCTTTAGGACCATAGACCGATTCGATGGCGCGAAGGATTGCGCCAACATCGGTGCCGAGGCCGCCCGCGGGATTGCCGCCGCAATGAGCGACGCGCACCTCGGTGCCGACCATCTCGCGCACCATGTCGGCCGCACCCCTGGCGACCTCCGGCGAGTGGGACACGATGACGATGGATACGCAGTCGTTCATTTTCTTTCCTCGAGTACATCGCAGATCGCATGAACCAGCAGCGCGGACGACCGCGCGCCGGGATCGAGATGGCCGATCGAGCGTTCGCCCAGGAACGACGCCCGGCCTTTGGTCGCCTTCATATCGCGGGTCGCGGCGAGGCCGGCATCGGCCGCCGCCCGCGCCGCCGCAATCGGATCGTCGCCCGATGCAATGGCATCGCGCACCGGCACCAGAACGTCGAGCATCGTCTTCGCGCCGACATCGCCCTTGCCGCGTTTCTTGACCGACTCGATCCCTTCCGTGAGCATCGCCGCCACGGCTGCCGCATTCGCCGGCACCGCGGGCGCGCTCTTTCCCATCGCCATGAGCAGCGATCCGAAAAGCGGGCCCGACGCGCCGCCAACGCTCATTACCAGCGTCATGCCGGCCTTCTGCAGCGCCGCGCCGAACTCGAGGCTTGAGATTTCGGCGCCCGCCGCTTCGATGGCGGCGAATCCGCGCCGCATATTCGCGCCGTGATCGCCATCGCCGATCGCGCGATCGAGCGTGGTCAGCTCTTCCTCGTGTGCCGCGATGTTCGCGGATGCCGCGTCGATCAGGCGTTGCAGACGGTCAGGCGCCATTGGCCACCTCCCGCCGCTGCATCCGGTCAGCATCGCCGATCCGGTTGCCGGCCGCGTCAAAATAGAGCGCGGCGCCATCGCGCACGGTAATCCGGGTGCGGTCGCCGACCCGGAGCGGTTCGCGCACGCCGAGCAGCGCATGAAGACGGTCCGACCCGGCGCCGAGCAGCAGCACGGTTTCGACACCGAGATGCTCGACCGCCAGCACCTCCGCCGGGATGCCGGAAGTCGGGTTCAACACGATGTCTTCCGGCCGTACGCCGGTGGTAACCGCGCGCGACGGACGATCGGTGAGTGCGAGCGCGTCGCTTTCGATCAAATTGATCTGCGGGCTGCCGAGCCGGCGCGCGACATAGATGCTCTCCGGTCGCTCATAGATGTCGCGCGGCGTACCAAGCTGCACCAATTTTCCCCTGGCCATGACGCCGATGCGATCGGCCATGGTCATCGCCTCGAGCTGATCGTGCGTCACATAGACGACCGTCGCCCCCAGTTCGCGCTGGATTCGTTTGAGCTCGATCCGCAGATCCTCGCGCAGCTTGGCATCGAGCGACGAGAGCGGCTCGTCCATCAGATAGACCGACGGGCTGCGGACCAGTGCGCGCCCGATCGCCACGCGCTGCATCTCACCGCCGGAGAGCTGTGTCGCCCGATTGCCGAGCTTCGATTCGATGCGCAGCAGCGCGGCGACTTCGCGGACCCGCGCGTCGATCTCGGTTTTCGTAAAACGGCGGCCCGGCGCGCGCAGCGGAAACGCAAGATTGTCGAACACGCTGTAATGCGGATAGAGGGAATATTGCTGGAAAACGAAGCACACATCGCGTTCGGCCGGTGCCGTGCGCGTCATGTCGGCACCGCCGATGGTGACCCGGCCGTGATCCGGTCGCTCGAGCCCGGCGATCAGGCGCAACGTCGTGGTCTTGCCGGCCCCGGTCGGCCCAAGCAGGACGATGAACTCGCCGTCGGCAGCGGTCAGCGACAGCTCGCGCACCGCCTCGGTGTCGCCGAAGCGCTTGCTGACATTCTGTAGCGAGACTTCAGCCATAGGCCTGCCCCGCCGCGAGTTCGCTGCGAACCGCCCGGTCTGTCGCCGGGTGAAACAGCACGACACGCTGGCTGTCGAACTCGAGCCCGACCGTCTCGCCGTAATCGACGCGCACAGTGTTGGGCGCCCGCACCTTGAGCCGGCCCGCTTCGGTATCGACCGTGACGAGCTGGCGCGTTCCCATATACTCGACGCCGAACACCCGGCCGCGCAGCACACCATCGGAAACGATCCGGATATGCTCGGGCCGCACGCCGAGGACGGCTTCGCGATGATCGAGCGCCTCATGCAACCGCGGCATCGCCACCGAGCGCCCGCGCACGCGGATCGTTTCGGCGCCGGCCGCGAGGCCACCCTCCGCTTCGAGAAAATTCATGGCCGGGCTGCCGATAAAACCGGCCACGAACCGGGTCGCCGGGCGCTCGTAGATCTCGACCGGCGGCGCAATCTGCAGCACCTCGCCGCCGTTCATCACGCAGATGCGGTCGGCCATCGACATCGCCTCGATCTGGTCATGCGTGACATAGACCGTGGTGGCGCCGACACGGTTATGTAACAGGCGCAGTTCCTCGCACATCAGCTCGCGAAACTCGGCATCGAGCGCCCCGAGCGGTTCGTCCATGAGAAACGCCTTGGCACGGCGCACGATGGCGCGGCCGAGGGCGACGCGCTGGCGATCGCCGCTCGACAACCCGCCGACCGACTTGTCGAGCAGATGGTCGATCCGCAACATCTTCGCCACTTCTTCGGTCCGCGCCTTGATCTCGCTGCGCGGCAGCCTCTGGACCCGCAGCGGAAACGAGGTATTGCGGCGCACGTTCATATGCGGATAGAGCGCGAAGAGCTGGAACACGAAGGCGATATCGCGCTCGGAGCCACGCCGGAAGGTCACATCCTCCTCGTCGAGCAGGATGCGCCCGGACGTCGGCAGTTCGAGTCCGGCGATCATGCGGAGCGTCGTCGTCTTGCCGCAGCCCGAAGGCCCAAGCATGACGAAGAACTCGCCATCGCGGATCGTGAACGACGAATCCCGCACCGCGACGAAATCGCCGAAGGATTTGTTCAGGTTCTCGATGCGGATTTCGGCCATCGCGCTATTCCCGGAAATGGCTGACGATCACGAAACCGATCGTGCCGATGAGGATGACCGAGAACGAGTAAGAGAACAGCGCCATCGAAACCGGCTGCATCAGCATCACGACGCCGAGCGCGATCAGGCCGGAGGCAATATTCTCCATCGGCCCGCGCCGCAGGTACCAGCGCCGCGCGACGGTCGGGTTGTCGGCGTTCATTTGCGCACCGCCCCGAAGGTGATGCCGCGCAGCAGGTTCTTCCGCAGCAGCACGGTGAAAACAACGATCGGAAGCAGGAACAGGGTGGTGCCCGCGGCCACCGCCGGCCAGTCGAGACCGCCCTCGCCGATGATGAGCGGAATGAACGGCGGTGCTGTCTGCGCCTCACCGCTGGTCAGCAGCAACGCGAAGGCATATTCGTTCCAGGCGAAAATCAGACAGAAGATGGCGGTCGCGGCGATACCCGATCGCGCCTGCGGCAGCACGACCTTCCAGAACGCCTGAAGCCGGCTGTAACCGTCGACCACCGCCGCCTCTTCGTATTCGCGCGGAATCTCGTCGATGAAACCCTTGAGCAGCCACACCGCCAGCGACACGTTGACCGCGGTATAGAGAATAATCATGCCGAGCGCGGTATCCGACAAACCAAGCGTGCGATACATCAGGTAAATCGGGATGGCGACGGCGATCGGCGGCATCATCCGCGTCGACAGGATGAAGAACATCAGATCGTCCTTCAGCGGTATCTTGAACCGCGAGAACGCATAGGCCGCGAGCGTACCGAGGAACACCGCGAGGAACGTCGAGCCGAATCCAATGACGATCGAGTTCGTATAGCGGTCGATGAAGCGCGACGGCCCGGTGATCACCATGTTCCGCTTGCGCACCAGTTCGTCGTACCAGGTCTCGGCCGGGCCGAGGCTCGCGATATATTCGTCGGTCTGGCGCGAGCGGGTCGTGAACAGGTTCACGTAACCTTCCAGCGTCGGCTCGAACACCACTTCCGGCGGGTAGGCGATCGAATCCGGCGGCGATTTAAAACCGGTGAGCCCGATCCAGACCAGCGGCACCATCGTGACGAGCGCGTAGAGGATCACCAGGATCGCAGCGAACCACTTCGCGGCGGCGCCGGCCTTGACGACCGAATGGGCCTGGATCACCGAATTGGCTCGGGCGGTCATTGCTTCACCTTGTTGAGCGCTTTGACATAGAGATTGCCCAACCCGAACACGGTGACAAACAGAATCACCGCGAAGGCGGAGGAATAGCCGGTCCGCCATTTCTCGAAGGCTTCGCGCTTCAGATTGATCGAGGCAAGTTCGGTCGTCGAACCCGGCCCGCCCGAGGTCAGCTCGACCACCATGTCGAACATCTTGAAGTTCTCGATGCCGCGGAACAGCACCGCCAGCATCAGGAACGGCAGGACGCGCGGCAACGTGATGTACCAGAATTTCTGCAGGGGCCCGGCGCGATCGATCTCGGCCGCTTCATAGAGATAGTCCGGGATCGAACGCAGCCCTGCGAGGCAGAGCAGCATGATGTAGGGCGTCCACATCCAGGTATCGACGATGATGATCGACCAGGGTGCGAGCTGCACCGAGCCAATCATGTCGAGCGCGCCGACATTGACGAACAGATTGACGATATAGGTGAAGATGCCGGTCTGCGGTTGATACAGATAGGTCCAGAACACGCCGACCACGGCCGGCGAGAGCATCATCGGGATCAGGATCACGGTGGTCCAGAATCCCGAACCCTTGAAGTTGCGATTGATGAGCAGCGCGAGGCCGAGACCGAGCACGACCTGCAGACCCATCGTCCAGCAGACGAAGTTCGCGGTCGCCTGCAGATAACCCCACACGTCTTCGCTGCCGAGGAGCCGCTCGAAGTTCTGCGTTCCGACCCATTCGATCACCTGGCCAGGACGGTTCGCGCGATAGTTCGTGAAAGAAAGATAGACGGTCCAGATCAGCGGAAAGATGTTGATCGCCAGCAGCAGGAGGATCGTCGGCGTAATGAACAGCCAGGCGATGCCCTTGTCGGAGAGGCTGAGCAGCCGGTGCGCCAGACCCGAGGGCATCGCACGCGCGGCGCTCCGGGCAAGCATGGGGATGGCGGGGTCCGACATGGTTCTGCTTTCAGGGACAAGAGGAACCCGGTGGATCGGCCGGGCCTGAGCCCGGCCGATTTCCGTTACCAGCTTAACGCCGGATGCGAGGCGACTAAATCTTGCCGTCGTCCTCGAACACGACCGTCCAGTCCTCGATCAGCTTGTCGAGCGCTTCCTAGGCGGTGCCCTGGTCCGCGACGACATAGTCGTGGACCCGCTTCTGCATGGCCTGCAGAAGCTCGGCGTAGGTCGGTTCCTGCCAGAAGTCCTTCACATTCGCCATCGCCTCGAGGAAGCCAGCGGCAAACGGCGCGGTGTTCGGGAAGTTCGGATCCTGCAAGACCGAGTTGTGGCAGGAATAGCCGCCGAGCGACCACCATTTCTGCTGCACCTCGGGCTTGGCAAACCATTTGATGTACTCGAGCGCGAGATCCTGCTTCTCGGAATAGGCAACGACCGAGATGCCCTGACCGCCGAGCGTCGAGGCTGCGATATTCGCCGACGGATTGACGAAGAAGCCGGACTTGTCGCCACCGACCGTTTCGTCCTTGGCGATGCCGGGGAAGAACGCAAAGAAATTCATCTGCATCGCGACCTGGCCCGATTTGTAGGCGTCGAGATTTTCGGTCATGTACGCATCGGAGTGACCCGGCGGTGTGCAGCATTCGTAGAACGCCTTGAAGGCTTCAAGACCTGCCACTGCTTCCGGCGAGTTCACGAAACCTTCCATGTCGTAGGGCTGGTCGGGGTTCTCGTACTGGAAGCCGTAGGGATAAAGCGCCGAGGTGACGCCCATGGTGATGCCTTCGGAACCGCGTTCGGTGTAGATGGCGGCGCCGTACACGGTCTTGCCGTCGATCTCGCGGCCCTGGAAGAACTCGCCGGTTTCCTTGAGTTCATCCCAGGTCGTCGGCGGCGCCAGTTCGCGGCCGTATGTGGCCAGGAACTCGGCCTGCAACTCCGGACGCGCAAACCAATCCTTGCGATAGACCCAGCCGATCGCATCGCCCATCGCCGGGAGCGCCCAATAGTTCGGCGTGCCCTTCGGCCATGTCGAGTAAGCGTTGACGGTGGCCGGCGCGAAGTCGTCCATCGAGATTCCTTCCTGCTCGAAGAAATCATTGAGCTTCACATAATGGCCGTACACCGCCCCGCCGCCGATCCACTGACTGTCGCCGATCAGCAGGTCGCATAATTTGCCGCCGGAGTTCAGTTCGTTGAGAAAACGGTCGGCGAAATTCGTCCACGGAACGAACTCGAACTTCATCGCGATCCCTGTTTCGGCCGTGAAGTCCTTCGACAACTCGACCAGCGCGTTTGCCGGATCCCACGCCGCCCAGCAAAGCGTAATTTCCCGGTCCTGGGCCGATGCACTGGTGGCGCCCAAAAACGCCATCGTTGCGGCGGCAAGGCCGGCTGCAAATGTCCGCATGAAAACCTCCTATGGTCGGGCATCGGCGCAATATCTGCGGCAGAGGAAGCTTATGCCCCCTCTGCACCCGGCGAGTGCCGTTCAGCCCGTCGAACCTCAACGCCGGTTTAGTTACACTAAACTTATCGACTAAACTTGAGTCAACGGCCGGAATCGACTTAAAGGCTGACCAGCGGCTTGTTTTCGCAGTGCAGCAGCGCCGCAGAACGGGGGTTACTAAACTATTTTTGATCCGAATGTGCGTATCCGATCGCACCGCACCAATTCGTCATTGCAGTGCAGCAAATCCTCAACAGCGTAACGGGCCACTCAACCGCAGACCGGACTCCGGCCGCTGCGGCTGAATCCTTACGCCCTTGCCGGCGGGCGGGGATCGACGCCGTCGATCGCGATGCCGCCGCGCACAGCACCGGGGCGAATGTCGCGCCAGAGCTTTTCATGGCCGGACGGCAGCGGCCGGCTGTTGGGTGCCGCGAGCCACAGCCGATAGAGCCGGCGCACCTGGCCGGCGGTCGGATCGTTCTCGAACGGATCGCGCGCGTGATAGACGACATGATTGTTGAGCAGCTGAATGTCGCCGGGCGCCAAGGTCATGCGATAGCAGATTTCTTCGCCGATCTCGGCAATCAGATCGAGCGCCGCTTCCTGCTGGTGCGTCAGCATCGGTATGTCGGGGCGTTTCTGTGCCGCCTCGATATAGGTGCGCGAATAATGGCTGGTGAAATGCCCGTCGACCATGTCGAATACCGGCAGGAAGTAGATCAGATCGTCGCCGCCGGTTTCCTCGCCCAGCCGCGAGCGCGGATAGAGCCCGAACAATTCATCGAGCAGATCGGGCCGGCGTTTCAGCATCTCGTTATGGATCGCACCGGTACTCGCGATCTTGGAGAGGCCGCCGCGCGCCGCCTGCCCCGCACACAGCAGGCCGACGACATCGGTGCGATCGGTATGAAAGCGCAGGCCGCCGTTCGAAACCGCGCGCGCATAGGAGGAGAGGAACGACGAGCCATCCTCGTTGTGCATCTGGCCGTAGCGTTCACCGACGATCGCGCCTTCGTCCGCGATAATCTTCATGCGCACACCCTGCGCACTTTGCGAGACGGGCGTACCAAACCAGAGACCGAGCCCCATCCAGAGCCGGCGCAGATCGGCATCGTCGTAGCGCGCGACGGGAACGCCGGTGATCTTGGCGAGACCCCGCCCTTCCTCCAGCGCGTCGTTGATCCGCTCGATCAGGCGCGCGAGGTTCGTGCCGGCAAGCGGGAAATCGGCTTTGACCATCCGGTCCCAGGGACGATCGGACCGGCGCACCGCATCGAGCGCGCGATCGAGCTCGACGAGCATGGTTGCGTCGAGCGGATGAACCCAGTCGTCGGCGGCGGCGAGATCCGCGCCGGTCCATATCCACGCGCCCGCCAGCTTTTGTCTTGTCGATGACATGGCTGGATTACAGCCGCCGACCGCCCAGCGGGTCAACCGTGGCGATGGGACAATCGCAAATCAGTCGAATGCGAAAAAGACCTGTGCCGCAATGCTGCCGAGCACGAAGAATAGCAGCAGATAAAGCAGGTTCCGCAGAAAGTCGCGGCTCTCGCCGACTTTCTGGGTGACGCGCTGCGTCGATATCTCGATGTTCTTGTTGGTGTACAGCGACTGCTCGGACATTTTTTTCCGCAGCGAGTGCTTCATCCAGCGGATTTCCGCCTCGATCTCTTCTTCGGCATCGCTCACCACGGAGCGAACCGCCTGCTCCACGGTTTCCTGGGTGCGGTCGATCGACGGTCGGACGCGACCGAAGCGACGTTCGAGGCTCGCGATCTCGGTTTCGAATTCGGCGATACTGCGCTCGATGATGTCGAGATAGGGTTTGGCTTCGCTCGGGTCGACCCTGCTCATCCGGTCGACAGCGTCGCGGAACGAGGCGAGCGCCGCGTCGATCCGCACGGTCGAATCCCGGGCGCTCTCCGACAGCTGCGAGACTTCCTTGGTCGCCGCCGCCACGTCGGTCCGCATCGCATCGAAGGATTGTTCGATGTCGGCGAGATGGCTGATCTTGCGCATCGCCCGCTCGATGTCGGCGTCGTTGGCCGCCGGCTTGTTGCCGCTGTCGCCCCGCATGCCCGCTCCCCAGTGCCAGCCGTTTCAGCATGTATAATAGGCCGATTTGGTGCACGAGTAACCTGCCAATCAGGCTGTGCCGGGCACTTTCCGCCGGCCGGCGTAATCGGCGACAGTCGCCGCGCGGCCCGGTCGGCTGTTTCGCCGGTGACGCAACTCGATCGAGCGCCCCTAACTCACTTATGATTGCAACGGTCATCGCAGGATACGGCTACGAGCTGCCGATGCTCTGGATCCTGCCCTGGTTCGTCGGCGTCTTGCTGATGCAGGTGGCATTCGGCTGGTTTCCGCACCACGACCACAGCGAAACCGGACGTTATCGCGATACCCGCATCGCGCTCTTTCCCGGCGGCGACCTGCTGTTCCTCTGGCAGAACCTGCATCTTGTTCATCACATGCTGCCGTCGGTATCGTTCTATCACTATCGCGCCGTATTGGATGCACTGCGACCGACGCTGGAGCAGCACGGCGCGCGCATCGAGGGGTTCTGGCCCTATTCGCCTGCCGCATTGTCTGTTGCGACGGCGGGCGCCGCCAACCGCACCTGATTGCCCCGGGCGGCATCGGATTTTGCGTACGGCCCGTCGAACCGACCCCGCCCGTCGACAACCGACGATACGGGCCCCTTCAGCTTGCTGTAGAGTGGTTGCTCACGAGCGCACTCGCCAATCGTGCAGGGAAGCGAAATCAATGACGGACACCGACAAGCTGTTTGCTGGCTCGATCCCCGAAACTTACGACACGTATCTCGTCCCGCTGATCTTCGAATCGTTTGCAGCCGATCTCGCCGATCGGGTCGCTGCACCGCATCCCGGTTCGGTTCTCGAGACTGCGGCCGGCAGTGGCGTCGTTACCCGCGCACTCGCGCCCCTGCTCGCGCGCGATGCCGCGTTGGTCGTGACCGATCTGAACCAGCCGATGCTCGATCGGGCGATTGCCCGGCAGGAGCCAGACGGACGGATCGCCTGGCAACAGGCGGACGCGCTTGCGCTGCCGTTCGAGGACGGACAATTCGACACGGTCTTCTGTCAGTTCGGTGTCATGTTCTTTCCGGATCGCGTGGCCGGCTATCGGGAAGCGCGACGCGTTTTGAAACCGGGCGGCCGGTTTCTGTTCAATGCGTGGGACAACATCGAACAAAACGAATTCGCGCGGATCGTGACCGATGCGCTCGCGGGTTTTTTTCCGGGCGATCCGCCAAAGTTTCTCGCGCGTACCCCGCACGGCTATAACGACCCGAAAGTCATTCGGGCCGATCTTGAAGTGGCCGGATTTTCCGGGATCGAGGTCGCGACCGTCCGGAAGACCAGCGTCGCAACGACGCCGCGTTTTCCGGCGATCGGCTACACGCAGGGAACGCCGCTCCGCAACGAAATCGTTGCCCGCGACGCGGGGGCGCTCGACGCGGCGACCGACGCTGCGGCGCGCGCGATCGCCGCAAGCCACGGCGACGGGCCAGTCTCGGGCAGGATCCAGGCGCACGTCGTCACGGCATTCGCCTGATCGCCAGCATAGCCCGCACGTGCCCGTTCAATGCGCGGACCCGTGTCATGCAAACAATTTTCCGCAGCCTGCAAGCCCTTGAACCTCGGTCACGATTGCGGCATCGTCGCAGCGTCCGCCACAATCGCGGGTACCGGGTCCGGATCGACCCGGCTAACCGCCGAATCGCATGAGCCGTATCGCGGTATACATCGACGCGCGTGCCGAACATCTCGGCCTCTTTCTGAAAATTCCCTGCATGCAATGCACGCAGCCGGTCGCGATAGATCGTGGCGTGCTCGATGCGCGTGAGAATCGTCACGCCGTCGTCCGACCCGGCCCACGCTGCAGGGTGGCAAGAAATGCCCGCCGGTTCCCGTAGCCCGAATCGTCATTGTTCAGATGCTGCTGCTCGAAGACGTCGATCGCGAAACAGGGTTCGACGGTCGCAAGGCGCAGGACGAGGAACCGCTTGCCGTGATGGATGCCGATTTCGCCGAACGAGCCGCCATACCCGCTCTGATGCAGGATGCCGGCAATCGTCGCGACGAACCGGGCGCTGAACGGATGCAGCCATCCATCGACAGCGTTGAGGCCGTCCTGAAAATACCGTTCGAGGTGGTCGCCCTTGCCGACGATGGCGCCGGGTCGCTGGCTCGAAGCCGTCCCCAGAGCGTCAGACGTGAGATTTTCTCCGGCTGCACGCCGCTGTTTCTCGCGGCGCTATCCGCCCCGATCATGGGCGACAGCCCGATTCGAAGTCTACTCCGCAACCACCGCAGACCGCGCCAGCGATCCGTTGCGGGGGCTTCTCCATGGCCGTGTTTGGGTGTGTAATCGACCGATGAGAACCCGCCGCCTCCCGGCCCGCATCCTCGCCGCGCTCGTCCTGCTGTTCGGCGCGCACACGGGCGCGTTGGCGGACGAACTCGCCGATGCGTTCACCGCATACGAAGAGGGCGACTACGAGACGGCGGTCGGCTTGCTAAGGCCACTTGCCGACCAGGGCGATGTCGCGGCCCAGACACAGCTTGCCGTCATGTTTGAAAAGGGCCATGGCGTCGCGGCCGACGCAGTCGCGGCCGCGGAATGGTACCGCCTCGCCGCCGACCAGGGCGACACCGCGTCGCAATACAGGCTCGGCCAGATGTATCTTGGCGGGCTCGGCCTGCCGAAGGATATGGTGCAGGCCCAGATGTGGATGGTCATTGCGGCCGCGCACGGCCAGGCGGCAGGTTCGCAGGAACGAACGATGATCGATTCGAATTTGAGCTTCGACCAGCGCGAGAAGGCGAAGCGGCTCACCGAGGAATGGCTCGCGGCGCATCCGCAATGAAAGTCCCGCACAACATACGCCGCCTCTTCGCAGCCCTCGTGCTGCTGGCAGGCATAAATGCGACCGCGTGGGCCGATCAGTTTGAAGATGCCGGCGATGCCTATAAGCGCGGCAATTATGACAGGGCTTTCGGTTTGTTGAAGCCGCTGGCTGAAGATGGCAATGCAGATGCGCAGGCGATTGTCGGCCTCATGTACGCGCTCGGCCAGGGCGTCATTCAGAACTCCGACGAAGCCGTGAAATGGTATCGCCTCGCCGCCGAACAGGGTCATGCCGATGCCCAGTTCAACCTGGCTGTCATCTACTATCTGGGCGCCGGCGTGGAGCCGAACGACAAGGAAGCGTCGCACTGGTATGGGCGCGCGGCCGATCAGGGCGTCGCAGCCGCGCAGTACAACCTCGGATACATGTTTTACAAAGGCCACGGCGTCCCGCGGGACTACGTTCAGGCGTACAAATGGTGGAGCCTGGCCGCCGCTCAGAATCATGAAGACGCAGCCAGGAACCGCGATATCGCCGCCTCAAAGATGACCGCGTCGCAACTCGAGGAAGCACAGCGCCTCGTCAGCGACTGGCTGGCGGCGCATCCGCAGTAAGGGCGCCGCACCCTGCGACCGCGCGCGGCAAAAGTTGCACCGAAATGCTAGATCGGGAATAAAGCGCCCGACGGCAGGTTTCGCCGTCTGGCTCAAAGAGACGCCGGGTTAGCTCAGCGGTAGAGCAACCGCCTTGTAAGCGGTAGGTCGTCGGTTCAATTCCGACACCCGGCACCAGCCCCGCCGGTCGGCGCGTGCCGATGATGCGATAGTGCGGCTGCACGATCGGATCGGATCAGGCACCCGGAGGATGTTTTAATGCCTAACCTGGAAGCGATGCGCTCTCTTTTCGGCCGTTGGGAGCGGGTTTGGCATCGGGGAGAATTCGATCTCGTTCAGGACTGTATCGCTCCGCTCTACATTCGCCATGACGAAGCGGGCGATCGAACTGTCACCCGGGAGAACTACGCGGCCGAGCTGGCGGAATTGCGGAAAAACCGCCCCGATGTCCGGATCATCGTTTACGATCACGCCTTTGGCGATGATCGTGCCTGGTATCGCTTCACCATGAAGTGGACCGACCAGGCGACCGGCGAAGTGCGGACACGCGCAGCAATGCAGGTGTACCGCATCGAAGACGGGAAACTTGCCGAAACATGGTTGACGTTTCAGCCGCTCGACTCGTCCTGGGACGATTCAGTCGCACAAGAGAATTGGACCAGCCCTATCCGATAGGCTGCAACTCCCCGACCGAACGAGACAGACGGTGAGTTCTCTAATGGGAAACCTAGAAGTTGGTGGCGGGGTCCCTACGGGATTGAACCGCCTTGTAAGCGGCAGGTCGTCGGTTCAATTCCGACACCCGGCACCATTCTCCACCGAGGTTTTACTTCCAGAGGATTTCTGCGGAGCCGACTTGACGCTATCGACCGCCGCCGCACGCCATCGGCTCGATCCGCGCGATCCGGTCCGCGTCCACGATGCTGTAGTTGCGCATGCCGGGGCCGCAGGTGATGCGGTCTTCGTAGCCGCCCGGTCCGGCATCCGGCTGCGCGCGAAGGCCGGGGCCCTCGGTATTGGTGAGCGGTCCGGAACGGCCGGCATGGCCCGGTCCCGAGAGCGAGCCTGCCGGCGCGATATCGCGACCCGACGAGAGCGAATCGAATTGAAACCGCGCGCCCGGGCGGACCGTGTCGTAGCTGAACGCGTCGTCGGCCATGCTCGGACCCGCGCCGAAGAGGACGAGTGCAACGGCCAGTGCCGTGAAGGTCAGTGTTTTCATGGCCTATAAATGGACCCGGTTCCGCCGCCCTGCAACCACCCTCTAAATTACTGAGGTAAAGTGGAAAATTCCGCCAGAAATGCAACCAGACTGGAGCCCAGATCGGGCGATACATAGCCGCCTTCCTGCACCAGTACCGTCGGCATCCCGAGCGCGGCGATCCGCCGCGCGATCTCGCCATAGCCTCTGGTCGTCACCTTGAACGCCGCGAACGGATCGCTCTCATGCGCATCGAAACCAAGCGCGACGACGAGCGCACCCGGCCGATAGTCGCGCAACACCGCGAGCGCCGCGTCGAGCGCGTCCAGAAACGCTGCATCGCCGGTTCCGAGCGGCAGCGGAAAATTGCGATTGAAGCCGGCGCCTTCACCGTCACCGCGTTCGTTCGCGTAGCCCCAGAAGAACGGATAGAACGCGGCCGGGTCGGCATGGATCGAGAGTGTCAGAACGTCGCCGCGGCAATAGAAGATCCCCTGTGTGCCGTTGCCGTGATGCAAATCGACATCGAGGATCGCAACGCGCGCATGAGCCTCGCGCAAGGCTTCGGCGGCGGTCCCACTGTTGTTGAGATAGCAGAAGCCGCCGGCCTGATCGGCGAAGGCGTGATGGCCGGGCGGCCGGCAGAGCGCGTAGGCGGCCTTCGCACCGTCGAGCACGAGCCGGGCGGCGTGCGCCGCACTGTCGGCGCTCGCGCGAATCGCGGACCAGCTATCGCCGGCGAGCGGTGCCGCCGTGTCGGCCATGTGATAGCCCGCCTGCCCGACGATCGCATCCGGATAGGGCGCGTCGCGCCGATCGGGGTGCACATTCGGGATCATTTCGGGCGAGGCGTCGGGCAATTCCTGCCAACGCGACCAGCCGGTTTCGAGAAAGGCAAGATAATCGGCGGTGTGAATGCGCGCGCGCAGTTTCGTGCTGTCGGTTGTGGGCTTCACGATGCGATGGCCGGCGCGTTCCGCCGCTTCGCGCAGGATCTCGGCGCGTGCCGGCCATC
>Ga0163153_10000283_pt1 | contig 91753 bp, 94 predicted proteins | sample OliLakLV19MP6IB1_FD_148629 | JGI IMG/M metagenome (GOLD analysis project Ga0163153, IMG submission 148629) | Freshwater microbial mat bacterial communities from Lake Vanda, McMurdo Dry Valleys, Antarctica - Oligotrophic Lake LV.19.MP6.IB-1 | ecosystem: Environmental > Aquatic > Freshwater >...
ACCGAGCCCTTGCCTCCGACCCGCAGCTTCAGCGTGACGTTGGAACCAAGCGATTCGGACAACTCGTCCTGCAGCCGGCGACTGTCGGCGTCCAGCGCCGGTGCCGCGCGCCGGGCAATGGCAGCCGGCGCGACGGTTGCCTGCTGGACCAGGCGTTCGGTCTCGCGCACCGACAGTCCTGCAGCGGCAACTTGCTCGGCGAGCTCCACCTGGCGGGGTTTCGACAGCGCCAGCAAGGCGCGCGCGTGGCCCATGTCGATCTTGCCGTCGAGCAGCATCGATTGCACGGCGGGAGCGAGGTCGAGCAGGCGAAGCAGGTTCGTCACGCCCGCGCGTGAACGCCCCACCGCCCCGGCGACCTCCTCGTGCGTGAGCTTGAATTCGTCGATCAGGCGCTTCAGGCCATTGGCCTCCTCCAGCGGGTTCAGGTCCTCACGCTGGATGTTTTCGATCAGGCCGATGCCGAGCGCGGCTTCGTCGGGCACCTCGCGCACGACTGCCGGGACCTGCTCGAGTCCCGCCATCCGCGCGGCGCGCCAGCGGCGTTCGCCGGCGAGGATCTCGTATTGCGAACCGCCTACCGGCCGCACGACGATCGGCTGGATCACCCCGCGCGCCCGGATCGAAGCCGCCAGCTCCGACAGCGATGTCTCGTCCATGCGCGTGCGCGGTTGGTACTTGCCGGGCTTGAGCGCATCGATCGGCAACTGCGCGAGTTCCTCTTCGGCCGGTGGCCTCCTGGTGTTGCCGCCCAGCAGCGCGTCGAGGCCGCGGCCCAGCCCCTTGTGTTTCGCCGCCATCAGGCAGCCTCCTTGACCACGAAGCCATTGCGCGAAAGCAGTTCGCGGGCGAATTGCAGATGGGCGGTCGCGCCCTTGGAAGCGGGGTCGTGCAGCAGGACGGGCTTGCCGAAGGACGGCGCCTCGGCGATGCGGATGTTGCGTGGGATCACGGTGTCGAAGACCTTGTCGCCGTAGTGTTTCTTCAGTTCGTCGGAGACCTGCACGGTCAGCGTGCTGCGCGGGTCGTACATGGTGCGCACCAGCGCCTCGATCTCGATGCGGGGATTGAGGTTCTGCTTGACCCTGCGCAGCGTCCCTACGAGGTCGGACAGGCCCTCGAGCGCGTAGTACTCGCATTGCATCGGGATGATGACCGCATCGGCCGCGGTGAACCCGTTCACCGTGAGCATGTTCAGGGCAGGGGGGCAGTCGATGACAACGAAATCGTATTGCTCCGCGATCGGGGCCAGCGCGTCGCGCAGCCGGAATTCGCGATTGTCGATGGTGATGAGCTCGACTTCCGCGCCTGCGAGGTCGCGGTTCGACGGAAGCAGGTCGTAGCCGCCCTCGCACCTGCGAACCGCCTCGGATGCGGGGTGTTCGCCGATCAACATGCCGTAGACGGTTTTCTCGCACTCGGACTTGTCGACGCCGCTGCCGGTGGTGGCGTTGCCCTGCGGGTCGAGGTCGACCAGAAGCACGCGCCGGCCGTAATGCGCCATGCTCGCCGACAGGTTTACCGCGACGGAAGTCTTTCCCACCCCGCCCTTCTGGTTCGCAACGACAAAGATGCGCGCCATCAAGCGGCCTCCAGCAATACGAGATGGCGCTTGGCGTCGAGCGTCGGCACCGCAAGCTCGACCACCTGGGCCACGCGGTGTGACGCGGGCACGCGGGCAATCTCCTCGAACGGATAGACGCCCTTCATCGCGAGGAACCGCCCGCCCGGCGCAACGAGGTGCTGCGATTGCGTGATGAAGTCCGAAAGGTCGGCGAATGCCCGCGAGACCACCGCGTCGAAACGGCGCGGCGGCTTCCATTGCTCCACGCGCTCACAGGCCACCGAGACATTGGCAAGCCGAAGCTCGGCTTTCGCCTGCTCCAGGAACGTGCATTTCTTGTGGCTGGAGTCGAGCAAGGTCACCTCGAGGTCGGGTCGTGCAATAGCAATGGGCACGCCGGGAAATCCCGGGCCGCTGCCCACGTCGATGACGCTTCTTGCCGCGCCCAGGTGCGGCAGCAGCGAAAGGCTGTCGAGCAGGTGCAGCACCACCATCTGCTCCGTTTCACGCACCGCGGTGAGGTTGTGCACGCGGTTCCATTTCGCGATCAGGTCGAGGTGCGCTTGCATGCGGTGGCTCGCCGCATCGGGCACGGACACTCCCATCGCCGCCAGGCCCTCGCGAATCCGTTCGGCCACGCTCACGCGCTTTTCTCCACCTGCTGCGCGACCGCGTGGCGCTTCAGGTGCACCAGCAGCAGCGAGATGGCAGCCGGCGTCATGCCCTGGATGCGGGCTGCCTGGCCCACGGTCTGAGGGCGCTGATGCGTCAATTTCTGCTGTACCTCCGTCGAGAGCCCGCGCACCGAGGCGTAATCGATCCCGGCCGGGATGCGCGCGCCCTGTTGCGCAAGCTGCCTTTCGACTTCCACTTTCTGCCGGTCGATGTATCCCGCGTACTTTGCCGAGATCTCTAGCTGCTCCGTCACCGCGGGGTCCACCACCTCCTGCGACGGCAACCACGCCTTGAGCGCGCCGTAGTGGATGTTGGGCCGCCGCAGCAAATCGAAGAGCGAGTGCTCACGGTCGAGCGGGGCGCCTAACACATCTATTTGATTTTCAATGGGAATATCCTGAGGTCGTGCCCAAGCCGATTTCCAGCGGAACAATTCTCGCTCGATGCCATCTCGTTTGGCCGAATACACCTGCCATTGCTTGTTGTCGACGATCCCGAACTTGCGCCCGATCTCCGTCAGGCGAAGGTCGGCGTTGTCCTCGCGCAGCTGCAGGCGGTATTCGGCCCGACTCGTAAACATCCGGTAGGGCTCGGAAACACCCTGGGTGATCAAGTCGTCAACCAGCACGCCCAGGTAGGCTTCGTCCCGGCGTGGACACCATCCGGGCTCGCCGCGAACCTGCAATGCCGCATTCAGGCCGGCCAGCAACCCCTGGGCGGCCGCCTCTTCATATCCGGTGGTGCCGTTGATCTGGCCCGCGAAGAAGAGGCCCTGGATCGCCTTGGTCTCGAGCGTGTTCTTGAGGCCGCGCGGATCGAAGTAGTCGTATTCAATTGCATAACCCGGACGCAGGATGTGGGCGCTTTCGAGCCCCGGGATCGAGTGGACGAGCTCCAGTTGTACGTCGAAAGGCAGGCTGGTTGAGATGCCGTTCGGATAGAACTCGTGTGTGGTCAGCCCCTCCGGCTCGAGGAATATCTGGTGGCTGTCCTTGCCGGCAAAACGGTGGATCTTGTCCTCGATCGAGGGGCAATACCGGGGGCCAACCCCTTCGATCGCGCCGGTGAACATCGGCGAGCGGTCCAGCCCGCCACGGATGATGTCGTGGGTGCGACCATTGGTATGCGTGATCCAGCAACTGACCTGGCGCGGATGCATGCCGCGACTGCCGAGGAAGGAAAACGCCGGCTCGGGACGGTCGCCCGGTTGTTCGGCCAGCCGGGAGAAATCGATGCTTCGCCCGTCGATGCGCGGCGGCGTGCCGGTTTTCAGGCGCCCGACGGGCAGGGCAAGTTCGCGCAACCGGGAAGCAAGGGAAAGCGACGGCGGGTCTCCCGCGCGCCCGGCCTGGTATCGCGCCATGCCCACGTGGACCAGGCCCCCAAGGAATGTCCCCGCCGTGAGCACCACCGCCGGGGCCTCGAAGCGCACGCCAATGGCGGTGACGGCGCCCGCGATGTGATCACCTTCCACAATCAGGTCGTCGACAGCCTGCTGGAACAGCCAGAGGTTGGGTTGCCCCTCCAGTCGCTTCCGGATGGCCGCTCGATAAAGGACGCGATCGGCCTGCGCCCGCGTGGCACGCACGGCCGGGCCCTTGCTGGCGTTGAGGGTGCGGAATTGGATCCCCGCCTCGTCCGTGGCAATGGCCATGGCACCGCCGAGAGCGTCCACTTCCTTCACGAGGTGGCCCTTGCCAATGCCGCCGATGGAGGGGTTGCAGGACATCTGACCCAGGGTCTCCATGGAATGGGTCAGCAGCAGGGTGCGGGCGCCCGCACGGGCGGAGGCAAGCGCGGCCTCGGTGCCGGCATGGCCGCCACCAACCACGATCACATCGAATCGCCGGGGGAATTTCATAGTTTCTGGCTGGATTGAAAACGCCCGGCCTGCACGGGCGGGGCGAAGCTGGATTCTACGGGAATCGGCTGTGGGACCCCAGCGACGTTCCACGTGGAACCTGGAAGCAAACGGCCATCGTGGGTTCCACGTGGAACGTCACTTCCCGATGCAGAACCGGCTGAAAATCTCCCCCAGCAAGGCGTCGGCATTGACCTCGCCCGTGATCTGACCCAGGGCCACCTGGGCAAGGCGAAGCTCTTCTGCTTTTAATTCAAAGGCTTGTGTGGTATCTGCGGCTCGCTGGAGTGCGTCTGCCGCCTCCCGGAGCGCGGCCAGGTGGCGTTCGCGGGCCATGAACAGGCCCTCGCCGTGCGGGCGCCAGCCCGCAACTTCCAAAAGCCAATCCCTGAGAAGCTCGACGCCGGCCCCGGTCTTTGCGGACAAGCGAATTCGCACGTCGTGTCCGTCCGGAACACGTCCGACGGGCTCCCCGGTCAAGTCGATCTTGTTGGTGACCCGCGCCGTGGCGAGCCCCTGCGGCAGGCGGGCGCGCAACGCGGTGTCCTCGTCGGCTTCAGCGGCCCCGGCCTCGATGAAAACCGCGGCGCCTGCGCTTTCCAGCGCACGCCAGGTTCGCTCTATGCCGATGCGTTCGATCTCGTCGTCGGCCTCGCGAAGGCCCGCGGTATCTATCAAGTGGATCGGGACACCCTCGATGCTGATGGTTGCCCGCACGTAATCGCGGGTCGTGCCGGCGATCGGCGTCACGATGGCCACCTCGCCGCCGGCCAGTCGATTGAGCAGGCTCGACTTGCCGACGTTCGGCCTGCCGACCAGGGCCACCGTGAGCCCCTCCCGGAGCACGGCGCCTTGCTGTGCCTGCGTGAACAGGACATCGAGCTCGACGCGCAACGCAGACACTTTCTCCTGCTGCCAGCGGCGATCGGCGGGATCGATCTCTTCTTCCGGAAAGTCGATGCAGGCCTCGACATGCACTCTCAGATCGACGAGGCCCCCGACGATCCGATGGATGCGCGCGGAAAATTCGCCGGCGAGGGAGCGGGCGGCGCTTCGCGCCGCCTCTACGCTGGAGGCGTCGATGAGATCCGCCACGCTTTCGGCCTGGGCCAGGTCCAGCCGATCGTTCAGGAATGCGCGGCGGGTGAACTCACCGGGCTGGGCGACGCGCGCGCCCAGATCGAGGCAACGGCGAAGCAGTTGCTGCATCACCATCGGACCGCCATGGCCCTGCAACTCGAGCACGTCTTCTCCCGTGTACGAATGGGGCGCGGGAAAATAGAGTGCGATTCCCTGGTCGATCACCTGCGCCCCGGCGGCCCGAAAGCTCGCGAGCGTGGCATGCCGCGGCTCGGGGAGGGCGCCGAGGATTTCCCGGGCCACCAGGGGGACAAGGGCCCCGGAAACGCGAACAACGCCGATACCCCCCCGTCCCGCGGGGGTGGCGATGGCGGCGATGGTTTCGCCGCCGGTCAGCGCCGGGCTTTCGCCTTCGCTTCGGCCGCGAGCGTGCGGTTGATGTGCCACTGCTGCAGGATGGACAGCAGGTTCTGGGCGACCCAGTAGAGCACCAGTCCCGCGGGGAAGAACAGGAAAAACACGCTGAACATGATCGGCATGATCAGCATGATCCGCGCCTGCACCGGGTCGGCTGGCTGCGGGTTCAACCGCGTCGTCACGTACATCGAGATGGCGTAGACGACGGGAAGGATGAAATAGGGATCGGGCGCGGAAAGGTCCTTGATCCAGCCCACCCAGGGCGCGTGGCGCAATTCGATCGAGGCGAGCAGCACCCAATAAAGCGCGATGAACACCGGGATCTGCACCACGATCGGCAGGCATCCGCCGAGCGGGTTGATCTTCTCGGTCTTGTACATCTCCATCATCGCCTGGTTGAGCTTGGCGCGATCGTCTCCGTAGAGCTGCTTGAGCTTCTCCATCTTCGGCCCCAGCACCTTCATCTGGGCCATGGAGCGGCCGGCCTTGGCGTTGAGCGGATAGAAGACCAGCTTGATGAGGATGGTCAGGATCACGATCGACCAGCCCCAGTTGCCCACGAAGCCGTGAATCGCCTTGAGCAGCCAGAAAAGCGGCGCGGCGAGGATGTAGAGCCAGCCGTAGTCGACCACCAGGTTGAGCCCGGGCGCCACCTTCTCGAGTTTCTCGGTTTCCTGCGGGCCGACGTACGCGGGAATGTCGACGGAGGCGCTGGCCCCGGGGGCAAGCGTGCCTAACGACACCACTACGCCCGCGGTATACAGCGTGTCGGAAACCTTGTTCGTGAAGTACTCGCGCTCCATGCCCGGCCTGGGCAGCCACGCCGAGACGAAGTAGTGCTGGATCATTCCGATCCAGCCGTCCCTGGCCTTCTTCACGTGTACCGCCTTGCCCTTCGCGATGTCGCTGAAATCGACCTTCACGAACTTCGATTCCTCGGTATAGATCGCGGGCCCGGTGAAGGTCGTCACGCCCGCGAAGGCGCTGGTCTGGGCGGCCTCTTCGCTGGGCGCATTGGCGTCCCTGAGGAACTGGTAATACGCGTGTGGCGTGATCGGGGTGTCGGTCTTGTTCACGACCTCGAAGGACACGTCGATCACATAGCTGCCGCGATGGAAGCGGTACTTCTTCAACACCTCGGCGCCGCCCGTGTCCTGCGCGCGGAAGGTGACTTCCAGCAGGTCCTGGCCGCGAGCGAGTTCGTAGCTCTTAGCGTCGGTCGCGTAACGCGCCTTGTGCGAGGGCAACCCCTCGCCCAGCAGGCCCGTCTGCACGCCGAAATAGTGCTTCGAGCTCGGCTCCATCAAAGTGAGCGGCTTGTTGCGGTCGAGAGCCGAATGGACCTCGCGGAACGTCAGGCGCCGGATGTCCGCGCCCACGGTGCTCAGTTCAAGGTCGAAGAGGTCGGTCTTGATGGCAATCAGCTCGCCGCCCGTGACGACGGGGCTGGCGGAAGGCGCCACCGGAGCGGAGGGCGTGGTGCCACCCACCGCGGGCGCGCCCGCAAGATTGGTGGTCGGCTGCGGCGCGCCGGCGGGCACGCGGGTGGCCGTCGGGGCGGGTGGCGGCTTCGGCGCATTGTGCTTCTGCCAGGCATCCCAGAGCAGGAGCGAGGAAAAGGAGAAAACGACGAAGGCGATGATTCGTTGCGTGTCCATCATTTGCGGGAATCTCAGGGAACCGGGTCGAAGCCGCCCTCGTGCCACGGATGGCAGCGCCCGATGCGGCGCAGCGCCATCCAGGCGCCACGAGCCGAGCCGTGGCGCTCGATCGCTTCCGCAGCGTATTCCGAGCACGAGGGGGTGTAGCGGCACTGACGGCCCCACCAGGGGCTCAGCACCAGGCGATAAATCCGAATGAGGGCCAGCAGGGCCCTTTTCATGCCGCCGCCGGCAGGAGGCGATCCAGCATCCGGGCCACCTCGGCCGCGATTTCCGGGGCCTGCCCGGGCTGGAAGCGCTCTCGCATGGTCACGACGCAATCGAGGCCCGAGTGCTTCATGCCGTGTCGCCGGAAGGTCTCGCGAAGCATGCGCTTGACGGTATTGCGGTCGACGGCTGAAGGGACCAGGCGGCGCGTGAACGCGAGCCCGAAGCGCGATTGCGGCCCAACGCCCGGCATCACGTGGACAACAACCAATCGGCTGCGAAGCTTGCGCGGGGCGCGAAGGACGGGGCCAAACGAGCCCCGCTCAGAGAAGCGGTGACGCCGGGAATACCCTTCCTTCCGGGCGTTCCGCGGCATGAGTGACGTCAGACCGCTACGCGCTTGCGGCCCTTGGCGCGACGGGCGTTGATCACCGCGCGCCCGGCGGCCGTTTTCATGCGCACACGGAAGCCGTGGGTCTTCTTGCGGTGGGCCGTCGACGGCTGGAAGGTGCGTTTCATATCGGTTTACCTTGAGTATCCGCCCAGGAAAGCGGCAGGAAAAGCATGAAATTATAGCGGATTCACGGCCAAGGCGCCATTGCGCCCCTCCGGCCGGCACCAGCCGTCGCGCGGTTTGTGTTAGCGGCCGCGAAAGGGCGCCAGGCAGCCCATGTTTTCAAGGGGTTCCAGAGCTGTGGATAAGTGCCTCCGATCCAAGTAAAATTTCACATCGTTCTACCGCTTTTCAACCCCTCGGAAGATCCCCCGCTTGCCATCCATGGATTCGCTTTGGCCATCGCTCGCCGCTGAGTTCAAGAAGGAATTGCCGGCCCAGCAGTTCGACACGTGGATCAAACCCCTGCGCGCCGAACGGCAGGGCGAACAACTGGTGCTGGTAGCCCCGAACCACCACGTGCTCAAGTGGGTTCGATCGAACCTGCTGAACCGCATCGAGTCGCGGATCGAACGCGTGGCCGGGACCCCCCTCATCGTCAACCTGGTCCTCGACGAAACCCGTTCCGACAACGTGATCATCGTCCCCGAACCGATCCCGGTGCCCGTGCCCGCGGAGCGCAACGGTCGTGACGAGCACCGCCTGAACCCGGGCTTCACCTTCACCAATTTCGTCAACGGCAAGGCCAACCAGATCGCGCGCGCGGCGGCCATCCAGATCGCGGAAAACCCCGGTACCGCATACAACCCGCTCTTCATCTACGGCGGCACCGGCCTGGGCAAGACCCACCTGCTGCAGGCGATCGGCAACGAGGTGCTCAAGCGCAATCCCAAGGCCAAGGTGCGCTACAGCCACGCAGAACAGTTTGTCGCCGATGTCGTGCGCGCCTACCAGCACAAGAGTTTCGACTCCCTGAAGCGCTACTACCGCTCCCTGGACCTCTTCCTTATCGACGATGTGCAGTTCTTCGTCGGCAAGTCACGCTCCCAGGAGGAGTTCTTCTACACCTTCAATGCGCTCTTCGAAGCACACAAGCAGGTGGCCATCACCAGCGACTGCTTTCCCAAGGAAATGACCGGGATAGAGGAGCGCCTGATCTCGCGCTTCGGCTGGGGCCTGACCGTCGCGGTGGAACCGCCGGAACTGGAAATGCGCGTGGCGATCCTGCTCAAGAAGGCCGAGAACGATGGTGTCCGGCTCGATGAAAACGTCGCCTTCTTCATCGCCAAACACATCCGTTCCAACGTGCGCGAACTCGAAGGCGCGCTCAAGCGTGTGCTCGCCTACTGCCGTTTCAACAACACCACGGTCAACGTGACCACGGCCCGCGAGGCACTGAAGGACCTGCTCGCGGTGCTCAATCGCCAGGTGTCGATAGAGAACATCCAGAAAACGGTCGCGGACTATTTCAAGATCAAGGTCTCGGACATGTACTCAAAGAAGCGTTTCCGCTCCGTCGCCCGTCCGAGGCAGGTGGCGATGGCGCTGGCAAAGGAACTCACCCAGCAGAGCCTGCCCGAAATCGGCGAAGCGTTCGGAGGCCGCGACCACACCACCGTCCTTCATGCGTGCCGCAAGACCGTTGAACTGCGCGATAACGACCAGGAGTTCGCTCGCGACTATGCGCAGCTGCAGCAGATATTGCTGGGATGAAGTGCGAAGAACCCATGAAGAACCTGTGGATGAATTCAACCTTGGCCGTGAAAGGTCTTGTTATCCACAGATGTTCATTGAGTTCAGGCCATTCAGTCCCCATTTAAAATCATGGTCAACGCTTTGATCCATCTGGGCATTTTGAAGTTATCCCGCTCCCGGCGGTCTCCTATTAGCTATTAACTAATCTAACTTCTATAAATACAATGCTTAAGATAAAGACCACCAACGACAAGCTGCTTGGGCCCCTTCAGCGGGTCACCGGCATCGTCGAGCGCCGCCATACGCTGCCCATCCTGTCCAACGTGTTGATCACGGCGGCGGGTGGGAAAGTGGATTTCCTGGCCACCGACCTCGAGGTGCAGATCACCGCCACTGCCCAGTTGGACGGCAACGCCGAAGGCTCCGTCACGGCAGGCGCGCGCAAGCTGTATGACATCCTGCGCTCGCTTCCGGAAGACGCCGAGGTCTCGCTCGAAGCCAAGGAAAACCGCATGACGGTCAAGGCGGGCAAGAGCCGCTTCAACCTTCAGACCCTGGCGGCTGCGGACTTCCCCCGCATGGTGGAGGCGAAGGACGCCTCCAGGACGCTTACGCTTCCACAGAAGGCCCTCAAGAACGCCCTCGGGCTGGTGCAGTTCGCGATGGCGGTGCAGGACATCCGCTACTACCTCAACGGCGTGCTTTTTTCGGTCGACAAGAACGTGCTGCGTGTTGTTGCGACCGACGGCCACCGGTTGTCCTTTGCGAGCCAGGACCTGGAAGGCGACCACGGAAACGTGGAGGCGATCCTGCCGCGCAAGACCGTGCTCGAGCTGATCAAGCTGCTTGGTGATACCGATGAGCCGGTGGCGCTCGCCATCGGGTCCAACCAGGCGCGTTTCTCGTTCGGTGACATCGAAATCGTCTCCAAGATCGTCGAGGGCAAGTTTCCCGATTACCAGAAGGTCATCCCCACGACCCACAAGAACCGGGTGTCGATCGATCGGGCCACACTGGCCCAGTCGCTAAACCGCGCCGCGATCCTCTCGAACGAGAAGATCCGCGGCGTGCGGCTCGTCTTCACCAAGGATGCGCTGTCGATCATCTGCACGAACAACGAGCAGGAGGAGGCCGAAGAGGGCCTGGCGATCGACTACGACGGCGATGCGCTCGACATCGGCTTCAACATCTCGTACCTGCTCGACGTGCTGAACCACGTCGATTCATCTTCGGTGAGCGTCGTCATGGGCGATTCGAATTCCAGCGCGCTGGTGCAGATTCCCGGCCGCGAGGATTTCAAATACGTCGTGATGCCGATGCGCATCTAGAAACGCAAACAGGAACCAAATTTTGGCAACCGTCCCGCAGTCCACCCCCGATCCCATCCGCCCGCCCGCCGAATACGATTCGAGCAGCATCAAGATCCTCAAGGGGCTCGACGCCGTGCGCAAGCGTCCCGGCATGTACATCGGCGACACGTCCGATGGAACCGGACTGCACCACATGGTCTTCGAAGTGGTGGACAACGCGATCGACGAAGCCCTGGCCGGACATTGCGACGACATCAAGGTCGTGATCCACACTGACAATTCGATATCGGTGGTCGACAACGGCCGGGGCATTCCCACGGACATCAAGGAAGACGACGACCTCAAGCGTTCCGCGGCAGAGATCGTGATGACCGAGCTGCACGCCGGCGGAAAATTCGATCAGAACTCGTACAAGGTCTCGGGCGGGCTGCACGGCGTGGGCGTCTCGGTCGTGAACGCGCTGTCGCAATGGCTCAAGCTGCGCGTGTGGCGCGCAGGCAAGGCCCACCTGCTGGAATTCCGCGATGGCGTCGCGGTCAAGCCGCTTGAGGTCACCGGGGACACCGATCGCCGCGGCACCGAGGTGCACTTCCTTGCGTCGACGCAGACGTTCAGCCACGTCGAGTTCCATTACGAGATCCTCGCCAAGCGCCTGCGCGAACTTTCGTTCCTGAACAACGGCTGCAAGATCGAGCTCATCGACCAGCGCACCGGCAAGAGCGAGAACTTCGCCCATGCCGGCGGAATCAAGGGATTCGTCGAGTACATGCACCGCGCGAAGACGGTGCTGCACAACAACGTTTTCTATTCGGTCGGCGAGAAAGACGGCATCACGGTCGAAGTGGCGATGCAGTGGAACGACTCGTACGGCGAATCGGTGCAATGCTTCACCAACAACATCCCGCAGCGCGACGGCGGCACCCACCTCACGGGCCTGCGCACGGCGATGACGCGCACCATCAACAACTACATCGAGAAGGAAGAAATCGCCAAGAAGGCGAAGGTGGAAACCACCGGCGACGACATGCGCGAGGGCCTTACCTGCGTGCTCTCGGTGAAGGTGCCCGAGCCCAAGTTCTCCTCGCAGACCAAGGACAAGCTGGTCTCGTCCGAGGTGCAGCCCGTGGTGCAGGAAATCGTTGCGCAGAAGCTCGCCGATTTCCTCATGGAAAGACCTTCCGACGCGAAGATCATCTGCACAAAAATCGTCGAAGCCGCTCGCGCCCGCGAAGCCGCGCGCAAGGCGCGCGAGCTCACCCGGCGCAAGGGCGTGCTCGATGGTGGCGGCCTTCCCGGGAAACTGGCCGACTGCCAGGAGCGGGACCCGGCCCTTTGCGAGCTGTACCTGGTGGAGGGAGACTCCGCCGGCGGCAGCGCCAAGCAGGGCCGCGACCGGCGCAACCAGGCGATCCTGCCGCTCAAGGGGAAGATCCTCAATGTAGAGCGCGCACGCATCGACAAGATCATCACCTCGACCGAGGTCGCCACGTTGATCACCGCCCTCGGCGCGGGCATCGGCGAGGACTTCAACCTCGACAAGCTGCGATACCACCGCATCATCATCATGACGGACGCGGACGTGGACGGCGCGCACATCCGCACGCTGCTGCTCACGTTCTTCTATCGCCAGATGCCGGTGCTGCTGGAGCGCGGCCACATCTACGTCGCCCAGCCGCCGCTCTACAAGGTGAAGAGCGGCAAGGACGAGCGCTACCTCAAGGACGAGCACGAGCTCAAGCAGCACCAGCTTCGCCGGGCGCTGAACGGGGCAACGCTCTCGCCGGGAGGCGCCGCCGCGCCGCTCACCGGGGAGGCACTGGAAAACATCGCCACCGACTACCTCATGACCGAAACCGTGATCGAGCGGCTCTCGGCGGCGATGGATTCCGCGGTCCTGCATTCGATGCTGGGAATGCCGAGGATGTCGCTGGGCGACCAGGATGGGGCGACGCGCGCCGCCAGGGCATTCCACGAGGCTCTTTCACCCAATGCGCCCAGGACCCACATAGAGCGTGACCCCACATCCGACGGATGGCGGCTGCGGCTCGAAAAGGTCGTCCATGGCAACAAGGTGGAGACGGTGGTCGACCACGCCTTCCTCGAAAGCGGCGACTACTCGCAGATCGTGAAGACCTCGGAGACACTGACCGGGCTCATCCGCGAGGACGCGCAGGTCAAGCGCGGCGAGGCGGTGCGTTCGATCAAGACCTTCCGCGAGGGCCTCGACTGGCTCTTCTCCGAGGCGAAGGGATCGATGGCGATCCAGCGCTACAAGGGACTGGGCGAGATGAACCCGGAGCAGCTCTGGGAGACGACGATGGATCCGACCAAGCGCATCCTGCTCAAGGTCCAGATCGAAGATGCCATCAGCGTCGGCGAGACGTTCACCACGTTGATGGGCGACGAGGTGGAGCCGCGCCGGCAGTTCATCGAGTCCAACGCGTTGAGGGTGACCAACCTCGACGTGTAAAAAAAGGCCGATTGAAAATTTCACCAGAAGCCCACACTCTGGCGAGCAAAGTCTCTACTGCGGATTCCGGTCCATGCCGGGCCACTGATGTGGTCTAGGAATCTCGGATCGATTTGAGTGTTAGTGTTTTCGGCGAACTTGACCTTTGAGGAAGGGGGTTTGCCGTGAAGAAGAAGCGCTTTTCGGTCGAGCAGATTGTCGCGGTGTTGAAGCAAGCCGAGCTCGGTATACCAGTGGCGGACATCATTCGCAAGATGGACATTTCCGAGCAGACGTTTTACCGCTGGAAGAAGCAGTACGCGGGCCTACAGTCGGACCAGGTACGCGAGCTCAAGCAGCTTCAGGACGAGAATGCGCGGCTCAAGAAGCTCGTAGCGGAGCTGAGCCTGGACAAGGCGATCTTGCAGGACGTCGCCTCAAAACCTGGCGCGGCCCGCGCTGAAGAGAAACGCAGTGGACTACATCGTGAGCCACTACGACTGCAAGACGCGGCGGGCCTGCCGGCTGGTCAAACAAACGCGAAGCATGCAGTACTACCGCAGCGTCAAGGATCCGCGCCAGAATTTGCGGGGACGAATGCGCGAGATCGCACGCGACCGCGTTCGTTATGGATATCGGCGCATCCATGTGCTTCTCAGGCGGGAGGGGTGGAAGCTGGGCAAGGACCAGATGTACCGCCTCTACCGGGAAGAGCAGTTGCAGCTGCGCTCGAAGTTGCCCAAGCGGCGCAAGATGGTTGACGACGCGAAAACGATAATCGAAGCTTGGCGGCGCGACTACAATGAGACTCGGCCTCACATGACTCTCAAAAATGTGGCGCCAGAGGAGTACGCGCAGAAAATGAGTGCACTGAACGCCGAAAACTAGCGTTCAAAACGGTCCGAGAAAGCCCAGCAGCTCACTGGGGCCATTTCAAAATTATGAATGGACCGAGATTCCCAGGGCAGGTCAATGGGAGCTTACGTCCGGACGAACAAGCGCTATCCATTAGAGATCTCTCGACAATAGGCAGGCAAGCCAGTGGCCAAACATCCAACAGCTAAAAGCGGGAGGCGTGGTCGCGGTGAGAGGCGGCGGGCTTGAACGTCAACCGAGGCGGGTAACTCCGTCATCCCCTGTCTGAGTGCCATCTGGTACTCCGAGGCACAGAGCAAGTCCGTCGCCGTCAACAAGCCCCTCCAAGTCTTCCAAAGAGACGTCAGCAAACGGAGTTCCTACAAGGCCTAGAGCGGTGGCCTCGATCCAAACGGCGCTGCCCAGCCATCCAGCATTGAGCCTAGATTCTTTGGTGTGAGGCGAAAAGGCTGTACGTCCCACGAAATACAGAAGCGGGGCGTTAGCGAGGTCGGGCTGACGGATTGCGTTTTGGATTATGTCGCTGCTTATCACACCAAGACGCTCTCGGGTAATGGTCTTTCCTAAGGAAATGCCCGTCACCGCATAGCCGTTCGTTCCAAGGGATGTCAGCCGATACAGAATACCGGCACCATTCTTCCACCAAGCCAAGTCATAGTCTGGACTTAGCAGCCGGCGCTCAAGTTGTTTAACGACACCGCTATCTGGGGTGACACTAGCGAATGAACGGTGCGAGCGTCGATTCTCCATCGATTGAAGCGGCATCTTGAGAGTTGACCCCCGTTGCTTGAATGACTGATGGGGAACTCTAATCGTTATATTTAGACTATTAGTGACATTGTCCGCAGCGCCAATCCGGTTGAAAATGTTTGGGCCAGCCCAGTTTCTTACGATTTCTGCTTTAAGGCCAAGAGTTCGAGCCGTTCGGAGCGCATGATCGACCGCTACACCCATATCAAACTCAGACAGCTTAGTAGCTTGCAGCGGGTACGTTAGGGCCAGATCAGACGCATCGGCCATTAGTATCAAATACTCGGCAGCTTCGGCCTTGGGCATGCAATGGCTCCACATCGGAAAGAAGACATGGCTTAGGTGACGATAGCATCCTATGACGCATTCACCATTCGCGTTAACGGATGCGTATAAGGCTTTCGGCGATCCTTTACCCCCGGCGGTTGGTGCAATCCTGCGAACCCCGTCGATGGTGCCGACCGAGTACTGGCAAACGGTACGGAATGCATCCGATAATCCGGTTCCTACCTGTTCGGCCAAAGCGGTGAATCGGGCGCTCGCCGGGGGAATGAATAGCTCGTCCGTAGACCCTGCAACTGATCCCGCCACTGCAAAGCCCTTACTTGCGAGCCAGGCGCCGTGCGCCGAAATGGCGCAAAGCAGCGGCTCGTTCACCGCAAAAGCTGGAATAGAGCGATCGTAACGAATCCGATCGGGCAACTGCACCGCATTCCGAAACGGCTCTAAAACAATCGTCGCTTCGTCCGCTGTAGGCCGTGTAAACACGGAGACGCGAGTTTGGTTGAAGGGAAAGTTCATTTGACCCACACGACGCCCTTTGCTGTCTACTGCGCTCGATTCAATGGGCGCGCGAACTATCTCAAAGCAAGCCCATTCGTTGAACGAGCGTGCGTATTTGACGTCATCGGACGCGAGCAACCATGCCTTTCGCAGAAGAGCTCGCCCTTCGCCCAAAATCGGATCAGGACGATTCTGCCCTGCTATCCGTTCAACAAAGGTTTCGCACTCAATATGTGGCGGGCGATCACCGCTTGTGATCACCCCTGCCGTCTCCAGATGATTGAACGCAGCCCTCATCGCTTTTGTATCCCAGCTACCCTCAATGCGTTCCGCCAACTGGGCTCTCGTGTATCCACGATTTAAGAGTTCGATCAGGGGTAGGTAGGAAGCTTGTACTTTGCTACCCACAACAACTAAATTTCGCGGCAGGCCTAAAATAAGAAGAATTCCAGGCGTCACCCTGAGAAGAGTCAAGCCACTGCGGATCCTAGGCCGTTCCGGCTTACTGCGATCACTCACTGCAGCTGCTTCTAAGGCGATAACACGTAGCGCACCCATGAATCCGGAGAACCTCCCCCATATGCAATTCACATCGCAATAGGTCGACGTGCCGATACAAAGGAGTCAACACATCATCAGCAAGAGTTTCCTTTATCAGGGCTGCCGCCAATGCGCCTGCCATTGGAGGCAGCGCTGTAGTCCAATGGACATTCCGTCTTCGAAGCTCGTCAAGCTGTCGCTGTAGCTGCGGAGCGTGCTCCCAATACGCCAAGTTGGCAGACCAGCGTCGTTCAAAGCAAGCACGGCAGACGCGCCGGCCCAGAACGGGTGAAGTGGCAATCCCTCGGGTAGTAAGAAAGCACAAGAGAACAGGAATTGACCGCGAGCTGCTTGAGGGATGCTCAAGTCCATCGGCCACTCGAACCGAAAGCTCGAAGCCAACGTCATTAAGGACGTTTCGCTTGTTAAGAAAGTCTCTGAGATGGCGGCCCAGGAACCCCGAGGCCTCGACATTGGGCGTCATGTTTAGCAGAAAGGTTGAGGCGCTAAGTTTAGCGTCTCATGCGGAGGCGTTGTCTGCGGGCAGGTGCGGCGTAAGCGCGGGTGCTCCAGATATTTTTCATCATTCATGGAAACGGAAAGTAATCCTGGGGCGATCACCCGTACTCCCGCTAAACCGACATCGCGCATTTCATCTGTCGTAGTTTCGACAACATAAAGCTCGGAGTGCTGTAAGAGCCTACGAATCAATCCATCAAGGTCGGTGCAAAGCCCAACGCGGATGGTTTTCTCATTCACTCCTTGGCTCAGAAAGTCGAGATTTGGCGCAGTGGGAAGGGCGTCAGCTGTGAGTGAACCCGTCCTGTCTTTGAATCGAGAATAGGGCAAATCGCGAACTTCATGAATTCTCATCAATTGCTGCGCACTGGCGTCGATGCGCGTCTTCAGTGCGGCCTCTTGCAAGGAAAGCGAACTCGCACACGTAACGATCGTATCGTGCCCCAACGGCAGCTTGATTTGTCTAACCGCATACACAGTCGGAACACCTAGAATCGATGATGCGTCAAAATAGCGCTGTCGAACGAAGTGTGAATCGTCCAATCGGGAAAGCCGAAGCCACGCGGGGTCGATAAATTCACTCGCCTGAATTTCAGGAAGTGACAAGCGAGTCATCCAAACTATCTCAACGGTGTCGCGCTCAACCAGCTCAAGCAATGCAGACTGAAGAGCAAGCAGATAGCTCGTATGGACTGCGCTACCCGAGCTCGCCTGAAAGCAAAATGATTCGCCAGGGCCAGGCGGGACGTGTATCCGAGCCATGACCAAAGGGACAAGAACTTCGTTTCCAGTACGTAGCGACGTCGCCGGTATCCATCGGATCAACGATTCTGGATTGAACAGAATTGGGCGCCACTGTTCACTGTTTGGGACTCGCGAAAAAAGTACCGGGATTGCGCTCCAATCGAAGGTATTGGCCAAACTGATGGCCGCACCAAGTTGTATATCGGTGGGCCGATAGACGGCAAGCGCGTATCGCTCGATGGTTTCAGCGATTGCCTTGATGTAGGCCTCGCCCACAAGTAAGCCCGCGCCGGAACCCAGAACTCCAAGTTGTCCAGGCGGCAGAAAGAAATGGATGTCGGGATACAGCTCCGCCAACGAACCTGATCGGGCGGAACACATGTGAACGCCATCGTCGAAGTGCTTGTCGCCCTGCGCAAAGATCGTAGAAGCGACGATGCCGACTTGTCGCGAAACTACACGAGCGGCGAAATCGTCAGCCATGATTAATGGGCTTGGTCCGGCCTAGTAACCGTTTGCTGAAAACCAGTGAAGGATACGGCGGTATTCATCTTCTGCTGCGTCCATGGCTGCCTTTTGATCCGCTTGTGCGGCCATCAAAGAGTGGTTTGCATCGGGCAACCGCCGTACAACAACGTCCCGTCCAGCCGCCTGAAGCCCCGCGATTAATGCTTCAGTGGAAATAACTGGCACGCTTTTGTCCGCCATTCCGCTCACTACGTAGATCTTCGCGCTTGAACGCATTACGTTGTTCAGCGAGTTGCTTGCGAAGAAGGTCGACCAGCGGCGGTATGCATGCCCCCACGCAAACTTATCGCCACTCAATGGGTCGGCATATATTTTCCGGACCTCAATGAGGAGATCGCCGACATCAGCGAGGCGAGCAGAGTCATGTTCATGCCTAAGATAGCGCTGGACGACGAAGTCGAAAAGCTGCGTTGTACCGCTTGCTCCCACCAAGGCGACGTGGGTTATTCGAGCGTCTAGCGCCGCAAGAGCAGCGGCGACCGTGGCCCCCTCTGAAAAGCCGATTACCAGCACCTTCGAAGAACTGTATACCCCCTCGGACTGCGCGTGATCCAGTGCCTTTCGGATGTGCGCCACCCAGCTAGCCAAGTCGAATGTCTTATTGAACGATGCAGGACATGCTTCCGCTGAGTCGGGTGTCGTCGGAAACGTCTCTGGAGCATATGGCTTGCTAACTACCATTACCGGAAGCTGCGTCTCTCGAGCAATCGTAGTAAGCGAAAAAACTGTTGATGCGTACTGCCCGCCTGCTCCCATTCTAAAAAAAACAGGATTGCAGCCCGAGCCCTGAATGTATAAAACTAACGGACGGCTGGCGTTCTTGGTCGAAACGAAGTATTCAATACTAGGGGCCAGTCCACCTTTCGCAACAACTGTCCTGAAGTAAGTTTCATTGCCGGTTCGAATGGTGTCGCTCTTTACAACTGCGGCGGAACATCCCGCGGTCAGTGCGTACACAAAAAGCAGGGCGTACGTTTTAGCTACCCTCACAGAGCTGCCACCCTTTCGGAGACTCCGCGTTCGAACCTCTCAAACATTAGCTGACGTGGATACCCCGCCTTAATTAGCGACTGCGCAAGTACCGAGTAAATATGCATAAGGCCCTCGCAGAGGCCAGATTTTTGGTCGTAGCCGGTCTCGTCAGAGTAACGATTAACCAGGCGCCCATTATTTGCGCCCCCGAGGCAATACGAGGCCCAAGGACAGTCTTTGCATTCCGCTGGTACGGACTTGTTAGCCGTTTCCACCTGTCGAATCATCGGATGCATCAAGTACTCAGATAGCGGATTCCGCTGGCAATCAAATTCGAAATAATCATCCGATACTATCCGCAGCGTGTCGTCGGGTCCGTAAGTGCCATCGCTTGCAATTGTAATGATCACCGTACCGTGCGACTTTCTCATTGCTTGGTTGTGCGTACGGTTCCAACCTGTTAGGAACGAGTAGTATTGATCAAAGAAGCGGATTGTAATTGTTCGATCCCCGTGCGCGCTCCACGCGTTAAATACTTTCTCGAGGTACCTGCCAACACCGATGGCCGTGTCTCTTGAAATATTCTTTCGAGTATCAATTGGGAGCAAGAAGTCCATCCATTTAAATCCAACTTCGGTGGCGAAATGATGAAATATCTGCCCACCGTCTTGCGTAGGATCAATCACGCAAAGCACTGATGGTGGAGGAATTCGACCTTCCTGGTGCGCTTCAAACAAGCGATTTACTCCAAGGATTGTTCGATCGTAAGTCCCCCTTCCTGCGTGATCCAATCGATGCTTGTCATTGAGCCTTCGATCACCATCCAGACTTACCCCTGGGCCTATCTGATATTTTTGAAATAAATCTATCCACTGCTCCTCAATTAGCATTGCATTAGTCTGAATCGAGAACTGCACGTCGGCAATGCCCTCAGCGTGTCGCTTTATTGCGGCGCAAAGCTGATCGAATGCCGACAGCCGCATCATCGTTGGTTCACCTCCATGAAAGATGGGGCGAATCACAGTGGCTCCAACCTCTGCGGCGCCCTTAGCTAGAAATGCAGCGACTGCTTCGCAAACCGCCGTCGGCATTTGCTTAGGCTTCGATTGGTATAAATCACTGCCCTTATTGAACATGTAGCAGTAGGTGCAGTTTATGTTGCATCGCTCGGTGATCTTTAACACCGCGTCGATCTTGTCGAACTTCATCGACAGCTCCATTGGCAAAACTACGGGAAGCGATAGATGTGCCCCACGACGGATGCCATGGGGCACACAACAGCCTTACAAAGGTCTCGGAGGAGGGCTCCCTTGGCTGAAGCAGCCGCAGCTTTGGCAGAAACAGGCGAAGTTCTGGATGAAGGTGTTGCCCTGCGTAAAGCTGTCCGCCCCGCTAACGGCGTCGATCATTTCTGCGGGTAAATCCCAAATACCTGAACTCACGTCGAGAACCGGCTCCGCACCAGCCGTCAAACGGTCAAAGCGCTCCTTACGTTCACTCATAGAGTCCTCCAATGAAGGTTAACAAGGCGCCGTCGAAAGGACTGCAACGGCGAGTTCGAGATTAGCCTTGTTTATCATCCGAGGCAAACAATTGCTGTTTGTCTGTTGGGCCGGTATCGCGCGGACTAAGCCTACCCCCCACCATCTCAAAAACGACACTTGCGGCCTCGATTGTCTCCTTGCGGTGGGCGATTACGATCCGAGTTATTCCAAGTTCTGAAATGGCTTGGTTAACTAGTCGCTCATAAGCGACGTCCAAGTGCGCGGTGCCTTCGTCGATGATGAGCAGCTTGGGCTCACGATAGAGCGCACGAGCAAGAAGCACACGCTGCTTCTGGCCTCCTGAAAGCGTGGATCCCATCTCACCAACGAGGGTGTCGTACTGCATCGGCATCAGAAGAATGTCTTCATGGATGGCCGCGGCGCGTGCGGCACGCTGCACTTTCTCCATATCCGTCTGCTCTTCGAAGAACGAGATGTTCTCAGCCAATGATCCTGCAAATAAGCAGTCATCCTGAAGCACAGCGCCAACCTGTTGGTGGTATGCCCGCCACCCGAATTCTGGAATCGGAAGGTCATCAACACATATCGAGCCGCTAGTCGGCTGTGCCAAGCCCAAAAGTACCTTGGCCAGGGTGGACTTGCCGCCCCCGGAAGGTCCCGTTATCGCGACGTGTTGACCCTTTGCAACTTCTAGGTTGACATTGCTGAGAACGAATGGATCGGTGCTCGAGTATTGAAAGGAAACGTTCTGAACCTTAATGTCTCCTTGCAGGACTCGCTTGGGTCCAAATCCTGATTCGGTTAGGCTTTGGTCCTCTTCGGTTAAGGCGATATCGGAGAGCCTCGCGAGATGTAGATCGAGCATTCGAAAAGTGACGAGTTGCTCAAGCAAGCCCTGCGTTGCCCGACCAAACAGGACCTTATACGCAAGGAAAGCGAAAAGCATTCCAAGACTAAAGCCCTCACCATTGATGACAAACCTCACCGCGAGCCAAATGGAGAGGACCTGCTCAATCCCAGTTATCACCAAATTTGCCGTCTGCTGGGCCAGAAGGATTCGCGCCCCCCTAACATCCTGATTTGCCACCGCGACTAGTCGTGTTTGCCACAAAGCTAAGCGGAGAGATTCCCGGCCCGACAATCGAATACTTCGAATACCTCGAAGTGTTTCTATCTGGGTGGTGTGTTGCGCCGAAGAGGCGACAATGCGTGCCTCCTCTGCCTGCCTTTGTGCGCTAAAAGTCACGATGTGAACTAACGTTTGCAGAGCAAGGGCGATTAGTGCCAAGGCCGTCAACGCCGGACTGTAGAAAAACATAATTGTCAACGTAAGCACCGTGAACACGCCATCGACAATCGAAGCGACAGCGGATTCAGTAAGAAATTTCTGAATCGGAACTATGGATTGAAGTCGAGCTAGGACATCACCCGAGTGGCGCTTCTCAAACCACGGGACAGGCAATCTCATTAGGCGTCTAAAAACATTGCTAGCAAGGCCAACTGCTACGCTGGTCCCTGCATGGAGGAGGACGAGTCCGCGCAGCAGGGAAACAGCTGCATTGAAAATTGCTACAAGGATAAACGCCCAGGCGAGGACTGTGAGGAAGTCCACGTCCAATGATGGAATTGCACGATCAACTGCGAGTTGCAAATAGTAAGGAGACGCGAGGACTAGGATTTGCAAAATTGCGGTAAGAGTTAGTGCTTGAGCTAGGCCCCGCTTCAAACCAGAAATATGATTCCAAAGCTGGCTAAGGTGAAGCTTCTTGCGTTCCCTCTTTGGAGTGAATGCGTCGCCAGGTCGAAGTTCAAGTGCAACTCCGGTAAAGTGATTGGACACCTCCTCTAGGGAAATCCACCGAGTGCCGATAGCGGGATTGTGAATCAAGGCCTTTGAACCTGAAACTGTCTCCAAGACGACGTAATGATTCATGTCCCAATGTAATATCGCAGGGACGTGCAGGGCCGCAAGTTTGTCAAGAGACGCGCGTACCGCTCGGGGCACGAATCCGATGTGACTGCAGATATCGATCAAGCCCCGCAGTGTCGTCCCTCTCAACGATGGCTCGAAACGCCGGCGCATCGTTCCAAGATCGATATCGTAGTTGTAGTAGTTCGCGATCATTCCTATGCACGCCAAACCGCATTCAGCGACTTCCGCCTGTCGAAGGAATTTTATCGATGACCCGGTGGAGAAAAGCTCAGATGTCATTGGCCACTTCGATTCGCGACCGCAAAAATTGGTTCGAACATCCACTCCAGGAACGATTGCCTTGCGGTGACTATCCTTGCAACGAGACTCATATCGGGGACCAGCGGTTCTTTGCGCCCGTACGCATCGATTTCTTCGGCGAGCAGATCAACGTACACGGGGTAATGCGAACGAATTGCCTGCTGTCCTGCCGCACGTTCGCTTATCGCGCTCGATGCGATGGCGCTGATCTTCCCTTTTATGGTTCCAAATCGTTGATACGGGAAAGCATCTATAGCTAAACGTACTTCTTGCCCCACCCTGACGAAACCGATGGCGCTTGTCGGAACGTAAAGTTCGGCGCGAAGACGAGCGTGCGCGGGAAGAATGCTCATGAGATTTGCATTGCCCGACACGTGCTGCCCCAACTTCGCACTAATAGTTGAGACGCGGCCGGAGATGGGAGAGCGAAGTACATACGCTTTGGCCTGTTTTGCGTTCACTGCCTGCTGATCGATCTGAGCGCGAATAGATTGAAGATTAAAGGTCTGAGAGCGACCTTGTGCCGAGATTGATGACGAGTTTTGCTCCAATGCCCGGACGTTTGCCCTGCGACTCGACAAAGTTTGCTCAAGCTGTGACAGTTGCTGCCTTCTGGTCAACAGGGCGTCTTCGCGCTGCTTTAGATCTCTCGGGCTGATGAACCCCTTTTCCTGGAGTGTCGTGGCACTCTTGAAGTCTTCCTCAGACGACGTGATCAGCCTCCCTTGAATTTGGACTTGCTCTTCTAATCTTGAAATTTCGGCTTCGACCCCGCTCCTCTCTGCCGTCACCTGATGACGCTGCGCAGCCGCGGCCAAAGCAACTGTTTCTATCTGCTGCCTAATGTTTTCCGATTGCCGCTGAATTGCCTCATTTAGTTTCTCAGCCACTGACTCCCCCGTCGCGGAGAGCTCTTCCACACTTACAGTGGCTACGATATCGCCGGCTTCAATGTGTTGCCGTTGATGCACTCTCACTTCGGTAACGGTTCCAGCCCGGGGAGCAACCACGTCGACGATGCCGGTATTGGGAGCAATAACCCCTGGAACGCTTTCGGTCCGGAAGTAAGTTGCTGTAGAGATAAAAACCATGGCTAATATCACCATGACCGCTATGGCATATCCAATTAATTGCCACGAAATCGGAATGGCAATGACGACATCGCCAGTGAGACGCGTGCCCTTGTTGCGCACCGCCTCCGGTCGAAAAAATACCCGTATGTCCTTTGCCACAAACGATCTCCAGACTATGTCTGCCGGCTCAACGCAAGAATTGCCAGAGCGGCGATGCTCTTCGAAGCAAATTGCCGGCGCGCCACATCATCGCTTCGGCCTAACATCAGTTTAAAACAATAAGGGCATTTCCTCCGCTTTAGTGGACACCCTGAGCAACGACATTATTCGATCGAGTCACAATTGGCGTTTTGATTTGGGGGGTGGTCTGTGCAGCGGGGTTTCTTTACCTATTCTTCATCGTGCGAAATGCTGCCAGTCCGCGAGAGTGAACATGTTGCGCTTTAACAAGTCCACAAGAGACTTCCCGTCAACGGAGTCGGTTTAGGTTTTCAACAGCTTTCCTGTCTTTGGCCTGCTGCGTTCTCGAGCGCGATCACCGAAACAGACTGCAGATCCATAAACGGCCTTGTTGCGTGCAGTGTGCGCACGCGGGCCACGATATAAGCCGCACCGCGGAACCTCATTCGTTGGTCGGCGTGGGCCACCGGGTGCCGATCAAGCGCCCGATGTAGTGCCTGCCGAGTGGTTAGCTAGGTTCTTCCGCGGCCGGTCTGACCGGTTCGCTATCGAGTGTTGCAGCCTGCGGTAATGCTATTTGGCGGCGGGAGCGTAGGCCTTCCACGCCTCGGGGTTGTAGGTTTCCTCGCGCGCGAGCAGCGCCCAGATCACGCGAGCGTTCTTGTTAGCGATGGCGACCAGACTTTTCTGGAAGCCCGCACGTGCCTGCAGTTGGACCACCCACTGCTGTATTCGGGTCTGGCGTTCAGGCGGACAGCGCATCGCCTGTTTGAGCGTGGAGCGGGCCCCCTGGGCGAGGAGCGTGCGCAGGTAGGCGTCGCCGCGCCGGGTGATGGGGCCCAGGCGTGTCTTACCCCCGCTGGAAAGCTGCCGCGGCGTGAGCCCGAGCCACGCGGCGAACTGGCGCCCGTTGCGGAATTCGCGCGCGTTGCCACCGTCGCCACCGCCGCATCGGCACTGGTGGGCCCCACGCCACAGAGCTCTCGCAGGCGCTTGGTAGCCGGATCAGCGCGGCATGCCAGGCCGATCGCGGGTGTAACAGGCAGCGCGCCGATCTGAAATGGCACAGCTACGAGCCAGCCCCGCTGGTCGAATCACTGGAAGCATTTGTGAAACTTGTCGAAGACGATGAACAGGCATGCTTCTGGGGCTCGCGGTGCCATCTAACCACCTGTTGCAGCGGGCCGCGAGTTGTCGTGGTCGCCCCGTGCTCGCAATGGATTGCGCGCTCGCCGTGGCGGAAAGCCGCCAGTGGAGCCTTTTTGCAACTCACGCAGCCCGAGATGGCCGCGCTGGAGAAGGCGCGCGCGCTATCGGAGCTTCGCTTCATGGTGTCGGCGTCTCTCAGGCCCGGGCAGATTGAGCTCGCCAACCGATTCCACCACGCGCTCGCGCTGAATGAGGCCGTTCTGGGGCTACGGCGGGCCGGGGAAAGCGCACAACCAAGCGGTTCAGCAGGCTGGACTTGCCCACGTTGGGCTCGCCGACGAGGACCACCGTCAGGCCCTCCCGCAGGATCACCCCCTGCCGCGCATCACGTAGCAGCAGGTCCAGGTCCTGCTGTAGCGAAAGAATGCGTTGATCCTGCCAAAGCAAATCGGCGGGATCGATTTCCTCTTCGGGGAAATCGATGCACGCTTCAACATGCACGCGCAGCTCCGTGAGTGAATCGACGAGGGCTCGAATGCGTGCAGGAAATTCGCCGGCGAGCGAGCGTGCCGCGCTGCGGGCGGCCTCGGCGCTCGATGCGTCGATCAGGTCCGCGACGCTTTCGGCCTGCGCGAGGTCAATCCGGTCATTGAGGAAGGCGCGGCGAGTGAATTCCCCGGGCTGCGCCACGCGCGCGCCCAGCTCGATGCAACGGCGCAGGAGCAACTGCATGACAACAGGCCCGCCGTGCCCTTGCAGTTCGAGGACGTCTTCACCTGTATAGGAGTGCGGCGCGCGGAAGTAGAGTGCGAGCCCCTGGTCGATCACGCCGCCGTCGGCCGCCTTGAACGCCGCAAGCTTTGCGTAGCGCGCGGCCGGGACCTCGCCCACGATCTCTCGCGCCAGTTCCGCCGCACGTGAGCCCGAAACACGTACGACGCCGATTCCCCCGCGTCCCGCAGGGGTGGCGATGGCGGCGATCGTCTCGCCGCCGCCTAGCGTCGGGCTTTCGCCTTCGCTTCGGCCGCGAGAGAGCGGTTGATGTGCCACTGCTGCAGGATCGACAGCAGGTTCTGGGCTACCCAGTAGAGCACCAGGCCCGCGGAGGCCGCTTTCACGAAGATGATATGGGCTTACGGGATCGGCGACCACAACCCCTTCAACCCGCGATTCATCGGAAGGGAACTCACGCGAAAGGATGAGCCGTTCCACCGACTGCGCCAGGCCCAAGTCGCGGAGGCTCGCGCGTGATCCCCTCGCCCGAAGGACTTGCATTGCAACGGGCGCTTCTAATGTCCTCGGGAACCATCTCCGCGGATCCGCGAGGGACATCCTTCATGGGATACGTCGCAGAGGATGCTCACCGCTGTCGACGCTTGGTCTTGCTTGCGCAGTCCATGCCGCCCCGCACGGACATGGCCGCCTGGACGGGCATAGGTCGCCTTGTCGCCGAATGCTGCGTCTCCGACGCGATGACGATGGCAGGCGAAGACGGCGGCCGCTGGACGACCGGGCGTCTACAGCCGTGGCTACCGTACCTCAACGCGCAACTCGTGCGGTTCTGCCCACAGTGCCTTCGCGAGGATCTGCCGTTCGCGAACGCTTGGCTTCTCGAGCCCGTGACAGCCTGCACGGTACACCGTACGCAGCTCCGCGAGCTATGGTCTGGCGCCGCCGACACGAGTGAGAGTCGTGGCCACTTTAACCCCTACACATGGAGGGCTCTCATGATGTGGCCGCGAGCGCGCGAGAACATGACATTGCGAAGCGCGGAGCCAGCTTCCGAATGCGAGCTCCGCTTGGCTTCCTTCGTGGAGAGCGTGATGGGGGGCGTTCCTTCCAACGCGAAGTACCCGCAGGAATTGAGCCGAATGGCCCCCCTCGAGGCACTTCGGCTATTGCGGTTTCTCGGCCTGCATGGGGAGGCCAGTGATCGCGCGAAGCCGCTCAAGGTCGCGCTGAGGCGCGTATTGCGTGCGAGTCGGCGATCGGGCGAGGCCGCTGACCTCGCTCTCTTCGAGTGGCCGAAGAACATCGGGGATTACCTCTCTAGCATCACCAGGGTGGTCGACCCGGCCAAGGAGGTGCCGCGCCTGCGCGCCATGCTCGGCCCCTTCTATGACTACATCTTTCGGGAATTTTCAGGTGAGAATTTTCTCTTTTTTCGTCAAGAGGTCGCCAAGCATCTTCTTCGGGAGTATCCCGGCCTCATCAACGAAAAGCATAAGCGGCTGCTATCCGTCTCCTCGATCAAAGGGGCGGAATACTTGAGCGGGAAGGACGCGGCCTCGATGCTTGGAACTTCGTACGATGCGCTGCTGAGGTTGATTAAACAAGACCTGGTGCCTGGTCATGTTTTAGAGCGGAGTGGACTCGTGCATTCACGCGTACTCGTCGCAAGATCCGACCTGAGTCGGATACAGGAGGTGATCGATGGATTGCTCACCGTCCAACAGGCCCGAAAGATTCTTTGCCTTTCGCGAAGGCAGATGGAGGCCCTGACGCGAACCCGGATCCTCGAATTTCCGTCGACTGCGCATGCGGAAGGTCAGATGTTGCTTACGACCAGAATCCAATGGATCACCAAAGCCCTGCAGAGATCCGCACAGCGAAGCGCGGCGCCCGTTGACGCGATCGATCTTCAACGCGTCGGGATCTACGTAGGTAAGGACGGTTTCGCCAGCGTGGTGTCCGCGCTGCTCGTCCAAGGGATTCCATACTGGAAGACGGAAAGCGAAGTTCCGCTCCAGGTTCTCGTGAAACGAGAGGACGTGCTGCTATGGCGCCGTCGGGAGCGGCTACGCGCCGCTGGCGGCCTGAGTACGGTGCCAGAGTTGTCCAGAGAGCTCCGAATGAAGCAGGAGGTGCTGTACCACCTGATTAGGCGGGGTCTGCTGCGGGCTGAGGTTCGCCGCGTGGACTTTCGTGAGCAGACTCTGGTGAAGGATGAAGACATGGACACCTTCCTACGTATGTATACGACGCCGGGTCGAAAAGGCTTTCATGCCACCTCATGGGCGCTCAGGCGCCTTGAGGCGTTGGGTGTATACCCGATCACGGGGCCGCATATCGACGGCTGTCGTCAATACTTCTGCCGGAATGACGAATCATTGGAGGTTGCGCTGGCGAAAATTCGTTGGAGAACGGGCTCTCTGGCGTGACTAAGTATCCGACGGAGAGATTGAAGATAATTGAGTTGCTGTTGTCGATCCAATGCATGACCGGCTCGGCCACCGTATCCCGTAGGTCCGATAACGGTAATTCGTTCCATGTCGCGATGGGGCGGACTGAAGGCGACTGCCTAGCAGATGTTCATGATGCCCGGGCGAGAGGTGGTTTCGGCGTCCTGGATAGACTTGCATCGCGCGGGCGTCGCCCTTCTTCCAAGCTGTCCTCGGCGTTGGCCGACTTCGAATACAGATCCACATTCCAGCTGAACATCGTTACCGCAGGACCGAGGCTACTCGCGATTAAGCCATGCGAGGTAACCGGCGTGGGTCATCATCAGCACATCGCCGTCCGGGGTGGCTTGGATCATGATTCGCTTGGCTGGGTCTGTCCGGATCGGGAGCTGAAGGACGAATAGCAGCTCATGAACCAAGTAGATGCGGAAGCCAGCCTTCTCGAATCGCACGCTGTGGTGGCGTCGCTGATCGGCGAAGAGCAGCTGCCGTGCGTCCTCTGAGCCCTGGAGCGCCTTCCACTCGTCCTCCTTTGCCCTCGTCGTTTCAGGACCGAGGACAGACAGTACGCCCGGCCCGAGCACTTCAACGAGAAGGCTCTTGGGCATGTCCGCCGGCCAAGCCAATTCCGCGCGCAGGTCGGCCGGGATGACAAGCCTCTGTTGCTTGCCGATGAGAGCGGTGACAGGATGGAACGAACTTGGCGACAAATGGAGTATTGACCAATATGCGGCCGTCGCTGGGGGCTTGATTTTACACGCTAGATGCGGTAGAAGAAAGGGGCGGGAATAGGCCCTTGTCTGGTGATAAATGGAGCATTGGAGGGACATCGGCGGTTTGGCTTGCGGCGGGCTAGTCGGCGAGGCTTGTATGATCGCGACTGTCGATTCGTTGCCTGCGGCCGGCTCCCTCCATCCGGCACAGAAACCAAGGGCTTCATCGGGACTCTCAAGGGGTAGCCATGTCACTTTCTTCCATGCAAATTACTGACCGTAGCCAAGTGGTCTACCAGGTCATTGCCGACGAGGCGCTCGAGGCGTTCTCGAGCAGGAAGCTTGTGGCCAAGCACCGCTCAGCCCTCTTGGGCCTGTATCGACTCTTGGACCGGTTTCGCTACGACAGCTTCACCGTGTCGAACCCGCCGGGGGTCTTGGAGCGCGTGGGTCGGCGAGACCAGGAAAACCGAGAGTTGCGCCGTTTCGAGCTGAAGGATGTTCGCAGCGCTCTCGATCAGGCGTACTCCACGGTCTACGGCGATAAGCCTCGAGAGAAGACCATTGACCGGCTGCAAGAGATCACCGGGCGAATGGCTGAAAAGGGCGGGCTTACTTCCGGAATGACGAAGGATGCCCGGCTCGTGAAGGTCTTCCTGAAAGAGTTTCGTAACCACCTAGCCCGTTGAGCCCGAAGCAGTTCCTAGAGGACGAACTCAGGAATATCAGGGAGGCACTCGACGACGCGCTACGCTTCGATTACGGGGCGTCAGGTAGCGCTGGTTTCTACGTTGAGTGCCTGCTTCGGCACCAGGCCATCGAGGATGGGCTCAAGGCCGCGTCGGATGCGAACGCGCTCTACAACAGCTCGACCGAGATCTCGTATCTCGCTAAGCTGGTGCACAAGATCGAGCGCTCTCACGAGGCCGAGTTCTCGTGGCAGTTCTACCACCACATTCGCGAGTTGACGGAATCCTTGTTCAAGGAGTCTGCCCATCGCCACGACCCAAAGAAGGTACCCATCATCCACGTGTTTGCGGAGGGTGGGTTAGGCGAATACAAGATTCACGTGGAGGAGGACGGTGAACATACAGCCGTTCAAACCCAGATTCTGACGGTCGTATTCCCGCGCACGCTCAAGCGTCACGTGTTGCTTCACGCGATCTTTGGCCACGAAATCGGGCATGCCATTCGCCTGAGGGCGCAGTTCGCGAAGCAACTCAAGGAGGGGGTCACCGACCGTATCAGGTCAAGCGGAGCGCTTGCCTCCGAATCCAAGCTTGACGCCTGGATCGCGAAACACTACCAACGCGCCGAGCCAGCGGCTGCCCAGACCCTCGAATATTGGGCAGATGAAATCGGATGTGACATCTTCGGCGCTCTTTGCTTCGGTCCCTCCTTTTGCCTGGCACTCGAAAGCCTGCTCAACGCCGTCGATCCCACCCAGCTTGAGCCCGGGAGGGAGCATCCGCCGGGTGCGGCGCGTATTGCGATCATGGCCCGCCTTTGGAAGGCCTGCGGATGGGATGAGCCAAAGCTCTACGCGCACAAGGCCTTTCCGAAGGCAGCTAAGGCCATGGCCGCCGGCATCCGTCCCTCTGCGCAGCATGACAAATGGTCGCGCGAGCTTGTGAACGACGTGCAGCTCAACGACGCGATCGCATCGATTCGCACGATGCTATCGAGGACGACGATCGGACTGTTCCCACAGCCCAAGTCAGAGGATCTTCAGTCTATGGTCGAACGACTTCTGCGATGGGTGCCGCCCAGCGGGGCAAGAGATGTGCTGACCAAACCATCGCAGCGAAACTCAACCTTCGATTTCCGATCCATCCTGCTCGCCGGTTGGTACGCCTGGCGCTGTCGAGATGAATTGGACTGGTCCACGCAGCACAGGCCCACGTTCCTCGACCTTAGTCAGCTGTGCGAAGTGGGGATGCTTCATCAACACGCAATCCGGATCGTGACGGCATGAGCGCGCTGGGGCACGAAGAGCTCGTCGCGGCGCTCGAGAAACGCGATCTTGTGGTGACGCCGATCCTTTCCGCCAAGCAGATCGGGCCCTCAACGATTGATCTGCGAATGGGCACAGTCGCGTTGATGGTGCGCGCCCGCGGCATCGAAAGCGTCGATCCGGGCAGCTACCCGGCACGTACTGACAAGAGGATCGATGCCTTTCACTCCGACGAGTTGATCGACCTTCACCAATCGACGCGTGAGCGGCGACAGCGCTTCGATCGCCTTGACGTCCCCTTCCATCGCAAGTTCCTGTTGCATCCGGGTTCGCTCGCCTTGGTCCCGACGCTCGAATGGGTCGCCATTCCTCCCAATCTTCAAGGCGTCGTAACGGCACGATCGACTTGGGCGCGCGAGGGCCTGAGCATCGCGACAGCGACCATCGTGAATCCGGGTTACAGAGGCGCAGTGACGCTGGAGCTTGCCAATTTGGGTCATGTGCCGATCAAGCTCTACCCCGGGCTTCGGATCGCTCAGCTCGCCCTTTATCGGATTGGCGAAAGCGTCGCCGAGAAATTCCGGGGGAGTCAGTTCGATTCCGACATCGAGCCGAAGGCAGGCGTACTTGCGAAGGACGAGGAACTACAGTTTCTCCCGCGGGAGAAGGTCGCCGAGAGCCGTAAGAAACGCGCGCGCTGAAGCTGTAATCCCGCCGGTTGACACAATCGCAAGATCGATAAACACTTGTTGAGCAGCGCACGCTGTGATTGGTTGCACGGGGTCCCTCGCCGCGGCGATTCTGCACGCGGACAGTGGCCGCCACCCGAAAACACAAAAAATGCATTGAGGGAGGCTGCGTGAAAGCAACTAGGCGGGATGGCCCAGTCCATGGGACTTACCATTTCCTTGACGTCGGCGACCAAAAATACGGCGAATGCACGCTGGTGGTATTCGGCGATGTGCGCATCCTTATTGACGGTGGGCACATCAAGGATTTTGAGGGACAAGAAGGTCACCCCTCCATCCCGGAGCAGCTGGCTACGATCCTCGGCGGGGATCCCCCCTTCGGAATCACCCTCCTTGTGGTCACGCATTGCCATGAAGACCACGTGGGATGTCTGCCGGAGCTTGTCGGCGAAGATGTCATTGCACCTAAGTGGGCGCTTATCACGCATCCCAAGCTGGGGTTCGGCAGGTCTGACCAGGACGCGGATAGCGTCGCCGATCTGGCTGACGGCAAGACCCGAGCGTTGGCCGCGGCACTTCGGGAGGAAGACGCAAGCGATCTTTCTGATGAGGAGCTCGCGGACTTCATTGATGCCGTAGCCAAGGTCGAGGACCGATACGCGGAACTGATTCAACTGCTCCAAGAGCGTAAGGTCAAAGTGATCCCCTACGTGGGCGCGGCGCTGCCGCAGGCCCTGGCGAAACAACTCGCGCCCGCAAACGCCACGCTCATCGGGCCGAGCGAAGAGCAGCTCCTGCGCTGCGCCGAGCAAATCGCGAAATCGAACAAGGACGCGGCGGATGCAGTCGCCGATATACTGGCTTCAGACGCCACACTCGACGACGTGACCATTTATCGGCGGGTTGTGAGTGTCGAAGCGGACTTCACGGGTGGACGCGGAGACGGCATGAACTGCCAGAGCATTACGTTCGCCTTCGGACCCCCTGGTGAGCGGGTCTTACTAGCGGGAGATATGCAGTTTGCCGAGCCGGGGGTAAAAGGGGCGGTCGAGCTCGTCGCTGCGCTACGCGAAGCCGCCGCCGCGGAAGGCCCGTATGTGCTGTTCAAGACGACCCACCACACGAGCCATAATGGGCTCGACAAGGACTTGCTGGAGGAATTCGGCGCGCCGCCGATCCTAGTCCACAGCGGAGGACGGAACGACACGACGCATCCGAATCCTTCCGTGTTGAGGGCATTGAAGTCCCTGAGCCGGGACATCATTTTTGCGCGAACCGATCGCAATGGCGCGATCGATGTTCAGCCTCATTTGCGGCCTGACGAGGCGATCTCCGTGTCGAAGGGACGATTGAACGATTTCACGACGAACGCGCGCGACGAAGTCGAGTTCGGCCAGCCCATTACCCCGTCGCAGCAGCCCGTGGCCCCGATCGTTCCCGTCAGCGGTCCGCAGATCATCATCGTGACTCTACTGCCGGGGCCCATCGATCTCACGGTTGCGGGAGTGGACATTCAGGTGCGCAGCTCATCGGCCGGTCACGCTGACCGCGTCTCACATACGCAGGTAAGTACCCGAACGGACTTCCGCCTCGCAGGCGACCGGAAATTGCCCCGCTTGCTTTTCGTCACGAACCGAGAACGCCTCGAGGCGAACATCGGGAAGGCTGAGTCGGAGACGGTCGTTTCGCAAATCCAACGAAGACACGCGCTGATCGATGTGGCGGGGAGCTATGATCAAGTCCTGCGAACAGTGCGATCTGCCCTGGCCGCCGAGGATATGAAAGGCATTGTCATCGTAGGAGGATACGACGTCGTGCCCGCTGGGGTCATCGACGTGTTGAGTGATCATCTTCGCCGGGAGCTCGGCGGTGACGCCGACGAAGAGCTCGACCAGTTCATCGTGTGGTCCGACGAAGAATACGGCGATGTGGACGGCGACCGCATCGCCGAACTGCCTGTATCGCGTGTCGCGGATGGCCGGGATGCCGCGACGTTCCTGGCCGCAATGCAGGCCGGCAGTCCGACAAGGTTCGAACGCTTCGGTGTGAGAAACGTCGAGCGCCCGTTTGCGGATGGGGTTTGGGGCGGCATCAGTGGCAGCCGCCCGCTCAATGTGAGCGAGAAGTTTTTATCGAAACAGGTCGATCCTGCCCACCTTGATTCGAGCTCCCACTACTTCATGCTGCATGGGCGTCACGATGACGGCACCGTCTTTACGGGTGAAAGTCGTGGGGGTGGTAACCCAATTGCTTTTGAGATCGGATCGGTTCCCAAAACTTTCAGTGGCCTCGTGTTCTCGGGATGCTGCTGGGGGGCGCTTACGGTCGAACAGCGGGCTTGTGACATCGGCACAGCACCGGTCACGCCAAGGGCTCCGGAACGGTCGATTGCCGTCTCCTATCTGAAAGCAGGCGCGAATTGCTTCATCGGGAGCACCGGAGCGCACTATTCCGGCCCCGATACCGACCCGGACGAAAACCTGGCGTATCCACTCCATGAGGCCTTTTACAAGACCCTCTTTGCCGGCTCGTCGCTTCAGGGCGCCGCAGCCCTCTTCCGCGCGCGGAGCGACTTTTCCCGCTACATCGCCCAAGGCAAGGGCGCCTGGGAACCGATCGACTATGCCCGTCGCCTAAAGAACAGGGCCCAATTCACATGCCTTGGGCTAGGCTGGTAAGCTAACTCCTTACGAGGTCATCATGCCAGCAGACAAACGGACGATTGAGAAGGCGGTGAAGGAGCAACTCGGCAAAGCGTGGAAGGTGGTGCAGCCCACTTCAAGGAAGGCAGACACTGCTCGCTCTGTCGCGTCCAAAGCTCGGACCCACAAAGGGCCTTCCGTCGCGGAGCTGCGCAGCAAGTTCCTAGGCTCCGACAAGACGAATATCTCGGATGGCAAGAGCGCAAAGGCGTTTGCCTCGACGTCGCGTACCAAGAAAGTGACCGCCACTACCGTTCTTGTCGCCAAAGACGACGGTGTGGTCAAGGCGGCCGACTACCGAGGCGGCAAGATCAAAATCGTTCAAGGCTGATAGCTCGGGTTCGCAGTGAACTTGCCGGGCCTGCGCATCATCCTGTGCGCAAATAATTTCGGAGTCGAGCGTGACGCTACATGGCAGGCGGTACGCGCTTTTTAGGGCGATGTTGTCTTTGCCGTACCCAGAAGCGAGGCTAAACCACTAGCCGCGCTAAAATGCCGCCGCTAGTTCTAATCGGATCGGTGGATAGCGCGCACCACTACCGGCTGGCGCCACCTCGACGATGCGCCCGCACGGGAAATCATCCAATGCGTATCAGTCGGATGGCTGGTGGGCGAGAACGCGAGCGTAAAAATTCTCGCCCCAAACCTTGGAGATCTTCACTCAGCGGGCAACAGCCAGGCATCGGGATTCATTCGAATCTCGGCGCATGGCGGTCACCCGCTGACCTGCCCGGGATTTTCGGACCAATCGTAACTTGAGAGAATGGCTCCTGGACTCACCAGAGGGAGCCCATGAAAAAGAGCCGATTTACCGAAGAACAAATGGTCGCCATGCTTCGCGAAGCGGATCGCACGTCGGTGGCGGAAGTGTCCAAGAAGCACAAGGTGAGCGACCAGACGCTGTACGGCTGGCGCAAACGCTTTGGCCAGCTTGAGCCCGCCGATGTGAAGCGACTGCGTGCGCTCGAGGCCGAGAACGGCAAGTTGAAGCGCATGCTCGCCGAGCGCGAGATGGTGATCGACTCGATGAAGGAGATCAACCGGCGAAAGTGGTGAGCCCGCAGGCGCGTCGCGACCAGGTGGAGACGCTCGTTGAGCGCGGCCATTCTGCAAGACGCGCGTGCGGGCTGATCGGGGTGGCGCGATCGATGCTGGGCTACCAGTCGATCCGCGCGGAGAAGGATGCGCCGGCGATCGCGGCGATGCGTTCGTTCTCGGCGCAATACCCTCGCTATGGCTACCGACGTATCCGGATCTTCCTCGGCCGCGAAGGCCATCACATGGGCACGCAGCGCGCCCACCGCCTCTGGAAAGCCGCAGGGCTGCAGCTGCCGCGGCGCAGGCCCCGGGGGCGCGTTGCCACGGGTCGTCCGCGGCCCTTGCCACCGCGGGCGCCGAACCACGTCTGGGCCTACGACTTCGTGTTCGATGCGAGCGCCAGCAGCCAGCAGATCAAGTGCCTGACTGTGGTCGACGAGTTCACCCGCGAATGCCTCGCGATCGACGTTGCCGGCAGTATTCGCTCGAACCGCGTGATCGAAGTGCTCTCTCGTCTGGTGAGCTTGCACGGAGCGCCCGTCGCCTTGCGCTCCGACAATGGCCCCGAGTTCGTCAGCCGCGCAATTCTCAAGTGGCTGGTGGACTCCGGCATTCACACCGCGCACATCGATCCCGGCAAGCCCTGGCAGAACGGCACCGACGAGAGCTTCAACGGCAAATTCCGCGACGAGTGCCTGAGCCTCGAGTGGTTTCGCAGCCGCGAGGAGGCGCGCGTCGTGATCGAGATCTGGCGCCGCCACTACAATGCAGTTCGTCCGCATTCGAGCCTCAAGTACCAAACGCCCGCCGAATTCAAGCTGCGCTACGATTCCATCAACCTGGGGGCCATTTCCAAATTATGAATGGACCGAGATTCCCAAGGCAGGTCACCGCCAAGTTCGGCTTGCGCCGGTTACTTCTTCTTCGGTGCCTGACCGCGCTTCTCGTCTTGTCCCATCACGGAAGCGGCGAGGGTCCGAGTCTGGGCGGGGGTCGGAAGAGGGGTCTACCGAATGGTCTTTGCTGCAGGCCGCCCAAGAAATATCGGGGCTGCCAGCAACGACCGATAAGACGGCGGATGCCCTCGATCGCTTGAGCATTGCGCTTTATCGCGTCGGGGCGGCCCTTTCGGTCTCGGTCGCCTATTCAGGACACAAGATCGGAGAGGTCGCCGAAGAAATCCGCGAAAAGACACTGGGTACGTGAAAGAGAAGTCACCGCGTACACCTCCGTGCCCCCTCGCCCACTGAAAACCGCCGATCAGCGTGCGTGCTTCCTTTAATGCCTCGCCGTCGCAGCCGTGCAATCGCCGTAGTGGGACGCTAACGAACGAACTCCGCCCCTCCCGACGACACTCGCTTTGATTTGCTAAGCGCAAAAATGCAGTCGAAGAAGGGCTTCACTTCTGCCCATCTAGCATTCTCAGTCCAATAGAACGCAAGTTGCCGCATTGCAGCCACGACCCCGCCCCTTCGTGAGGCCTCTGGGATCATAGCTTCACGCGAATCGTGCGCATCGTGTTTTTTCCCATCCTGCTGGCCATAAGCGTGAAATTCCACAATTGCACCTGGCATTGCCAGGTCTCCCAGTGGGGCACAGGTTCCACCGCTATCGGTCGGTTCACGTTCAGTGTGTCCCGAGGCAAAGGAGTCTTGCACAGTGTGAGAGATTGACCCGAACGTAATATCTGCGAGATGTTTTCTCAACAACGGATTAGCGCCAAGGATGAAAATGTCGGCAACCGACCAGTCGGTGCAGCCGAAATGATCCTGAATGGTATCAATGGCCACCGTCTTGAGTTTAGTATCAGCGCCAATCTCACCGTCAAATATCTTCCAAGTGAATTGAGCCCAGTCGAGAAGCTTTAGTTGGGTAACTTCGGGCTCCACGCCTTCGCGGTCTGCCATCGCGTGTAGAAACTGTAGGTCGCCAAAATGAGACCGCGTCATAAGCGTGCCTTGCACCACCCCGCTGCCACGTTCACATCCGCTGATACGCTTGGACCATGCGGTCTTCTCCGCATCAAAAAAAAGGCACAGCCAACAGTCAGGCTGCGTTGCAAATCTCACGGTCTGGTCGGTGCGACATGCAGGCGTGTCAAGAAATCCAAATTTCTTGCACCCAGCCCCCTGCGTTGAGGCGAGCCGAAACGGGGGCAAATCATTCCAACGCACGCCATAAATGACATAGCTGCCGGCAAATTCAGAGTCGTTTCCTCCGCAGACTCGATCTTCGTCCCAGCGACTCAAATCCACCGGGCAATCAAAGGCGATCTTGGTAATCTCCTCATGAACTGGCAATTTCATCAGCCGACCAAGACGCCCGGCGGCACGTATCAAGCTTGAATCTGGCTCGTTGGTCAGCCGCTCCTCGAGCTTTGGTCCGAGAGTGCCGATTTGAAACGCGGCAGAATCAGTGACGCCGCAAATTGAGGCGAGTGCAAGCGCGAATCGCGAAATGAGGCCAACTGCGGCGTTGCGCATTAAGCTCTTCTCGGTTGTGATGTCGGTTCAGCTCGTAGTGCCCTGAGCCTGAGGCGTCAGGGAAAAGAAGTTATCGATTGGTCGCGATTTGCAGAAGTTATTTGCAAAGTAATTTCCCGAGCGGGGGATGTCAATACCGAATCCGGCTGTCGCGACCTTCGGGGCTTCTGATCGTGATCGTCGGCGGCAAGCGCAAGGACGTGAAGGTCACGACGATGGCGGTGGCCAGCCACATCACGGCAGCCTACTGGTTCACGGGCCTCGACGTGATTCGCCAACCCTGCGGTCACCTTCGCCAGGTCGCTGACCGAGAGCTTCGCGGGCATCCGCTTGTCTGAGGTTCTGCCATTCGTGCTGAGCTGACGTGTGCCACCTAAGCTGCGGGTCGTCTGCTTTGATTCGCAACAGAAGTCTCGAACTCTCGCCATGACGGCGATCGGCCAAATGCCGCCACCTTAGATGGGAAGCTTCAGGACACCCGGCCAACTTTGGTGAGAGTTTGCGAGGCCATTACTAAGGGGTGATAGGACGCGCCGATCGTATCTCGCCTCCGCGATTCAAGTTGTCCCAGGAGGCCCGCCAAACGGTGGTGTCGAGTCGCATCTGCGGTCCCAGCCCACAGATCTGTGTTATATTAGCGCAGCCTGTGGAGACCGCCCACAGCACTGCGGGGATGCTGCGCACCATGATCCGGCTCCAACATCGAGATGCTTGCGAGGTCACCGGTTACGGCCGCGACGAATTGCATGCACTCATCCGCGGGATCCGCTTCGATCCGTCAGGACAGGTACGGGAAAGAGTTGCCCGCCAGTTCTCGAGGTTGGACTTAGTGGTTTTGTCTGCTGTGGCCTCGCTCGATATCGAACTGGGCATGAAACGAGAGCTCGTTGCCGATCTGCTTGCTCAATTGCGACAAGCCCTTTCCCAGCCGCGGCAACATCAGCGAAATCCACGTCTATTGATTGATTCTCGAGCGAAGCGCATTCGCTTCATGTCGGAGAACGAGGTTATCGACTCGGGTGTGGTCCTAGCGTTGGGGCCCGTATTTGCGCGCGTCGAGAAGCATCTCGGCGCCCCGCTATCTGGGGGACTATCAGCCGTCGAACCGAACGGATTAGCTGCGGTCTCGCAACAGGAGTCGAAACCGTGACCTCGTTCGCAGAACGCTTCGCACGCGAATCCCGTCGCTTGGGCTATCGATCCGAGGCGATCATCACCAATTATAAGTTTCAGGATTTTGGTGCGGCCGCCAATAGGACGTGTACAGCGGACTTGGCCGTATTTTCGCAGACGCCTGCCTCATATCGATCGGCGGCCTTCGCGGTAGTAAAAGCCGACCCTCTCGTGTCGGCGGCCGAAGTTGTTTCAGCGCGTCGCGCCTTGGGAGCGCCACTGTTCTTCGTGGTGACGGGGGAGGAAGTCAGCGCTTGGCAAGTGCGGGCGGAAGGCGCTCCACGCCTCCTTCTCAAATCGAATTTGGAGCATCTTTCTAATCTGTTCGACGCGAAGCGGGATGAATGGGCGCCCGAGAAGATTCATCGCGCCAAGTCCATCGGGAAGTTCAACTCCGCCTATCAACTCGACTTTATCGACATTGGTCTCCTACCCGCGATCGAGGGGCAGATCCACAAGAAACTCGACCGGCTTCTCAACGATTCGCTCTCGGTTATCACCGATACTGGCGAATCGGTTCGAAAGGACATTTTTCGAGGCGTCTTCCGGCTGCTGGCCGCAAAGATCCTAGCCGACCGTAAGCACTCTGCGGCGGCTCAATGGCGGGGGGCGGACGTCGCCGGAATTCTCACGGCCGTCGATCACTTTTATGGCCTCCACGGGCCCCGAATCAATACGCGGGTACTCGGCCGGAAACTGGAGCCGGTCTGGTCAAAGATTGACTCAAGCGTCAATTTCTCCAACATCTCAGCCGACGACCTGGCCTTCCTCTACGAGCACACACTCGTTACTACAGAAACCCGGAAGAAATACGGGACGCACAGCACCCCGCGAGCGGTCGCCGAGTACATGGTGAACCGCCTAGGGTTGGGATTAGATTCAAACGATGTAGGGAAGGTGTACGAGCCGTTCTCTGGCGCCGGAGTCTTTCTCGTCGCGGCTTTGCGTCACATTCGCGACGCTCTACCAGTTGACTGGTCCGATAATCAGCGTCATGACTTCTTGGTGAAAAAGATTTCGGGCTCGGAGATAGATGCGTTCGCATGCGAAGCCTGCACTCTCTCGCTCATCCTCGCCGACTATCCGAATAAGAATGGATGGGAAATCCGGAACGAAGACCTTCTATCCGATGGCGTGCTTCAAAGGCGCCTCGTCGACGCGCGCGTGGTGCTTTGCAATCCACCGTATGAGGTTTTGAGCCCGGACCAACAGGGCAAGTACGGTCAAATTGCCGCCCTGTCCAACGCAAAAGGCGAAGCCGTTCTACAAGCTACCTTGCAAGCTAAGCCCGATGCGATCGGCTTTGTTCTTCCGCGGACTTTGATCCTTGATAAAGCGTACTCGAGGCAACGTAGGCTGATCGAGCAGACATACCGCGAAGTCGAGCTCGTTTCACTGCCGGATAACATTTTCGCTGTCTCAAAAATTGAGTCTGCTTTGTTGATCGCACGCAATCCCGGGCGCGCAGGGGAACGGCAAATGGTGCGCTCGACCGAGGTCAAAGACCACGAACGCTCCTCCTTCCTAACCGGCGAAGTCCCGACCGATACGCGCAGCGAAGTTCGCAAACTGCCTATTTTGGCCGAGGACAAGCTCTGGATCAGCTCGCTTCAAGCAATATGGCGACGATTCGAAAGTCTCCCGACGCTCGGGGACTTCTTCCACGCTCATTGGGGAATTCGGTGGAAGGAAAAGCGGCAATCTAACGCAGCGGCGAGCACCCCCAACGTCAAGCGACGTAAGGGGATTCTCAATTCGACCGGGCTCGCACAATTCCATCTTCCGCGCGCATCATGGCTGGACTTTGATCCCGAACACCTCTACGGCGGTGGCGAACTCCCATGGGACGATGCAAAAGTAATGATGAACGCAGGGCGATTGGGCCGCGGGTATTGGCGAAACGCCGCGTGCGTGGACGCCAGCGGACTTGTAGCGTCCCAGCAATACGTAGTGCTATGGCCCCATGCCGGCTGCGATTTTGACTTGCACGTCGTCGCAGCCATTCTGAACGGCCCCGTGGCTAATGCCTTCATGACCGAACATTCGACCGAGAAGCGAATCAGGATCAAAACGCTTCTCTCCTTGCCAATTCCACGACGGATTCCGGCTGGGCTAGCGCCGCTAGTTCGTGAATACGCGTCGCTCGTCCTGCAGCCGTCGCTGTTGGGGGAATATGAAGGAAGGCTTGCGCATTTACTCGCGTCGATCGATGTGGCGATCCTGGAGGCTTACAATTTGCCGCCCAAGCTCGAGCGCGCGTTACTGGCTGCGTTTCAGGGAGCAAATCGTAGGACTGCACATTCCTGGACCGAATGGAGCGTCGACCCCTCCGGGCCAGCTTATTCGCTTGGCGAGCTCTATAGCGGGCTCGATCGCCTGAATACGGGAAACTGGATTCATCGGGAGCTGCAGCCTCTCCCTCGGGAAGAGGCGGAGGTTCTACGACGCCACTTGCCGTAATGCCATGAAGGGTTACCTGTTGGATACATCGACGGTATCGGCCTACATCAACCCTCTTCATGCAGCGCATGCAACAACCTCGACACACCTTCACGCGCTAGAAACCGACGCGGTATGGCATATCTGTGTCGTAACGTACGCCGAACTGCACTATGGCTGGAGGCTCGCTAGAGAGGAAGAGCAGAGGCTAAAGCAGCTCGAAACTGATCTCGGTGCGATGCTGGAACATCGCCCGCTGCAGATCTCCGAACACACGGCGGAAGAATACGCAGTGCTCAAAGCAACGTTAGCCCAGTACTGCATCAAGAATCGTAAAGGCAAGCCGCCACGGTGGGTGGAAGACTGGGTGGACGCGTCCACCGCGCAGAAGCTGCAAGCCGATGAGAACGATCTGTGGATCGCGGCCGTGAGCTTGGAGAGGGACCTCATTTTGTTGAGTGGTGACGAGGATATGTGGCGTCTGGCACAAGTGGAACCGCGGCTGCGTGTGATAAACACCAGGGAATCTCCGCACTAGCGGGTTTCATTGTCATCCTGGACTCTGAACAGCTGCCCGATTTCCGGCTTGAGGTCGCGCGGGTATCCGATCCAGCGGGTAGCTGGCTACGCTGGCGCGCGACGGCACTCAGGGTACGGCACGCGAACCGTATCAACAACGTGGAGCTCGTAGCTGCCGAGCGTTCGCGACCTAGAGCCACGGGCCCCAGAATCGCCGAGGAATCAGCGGTGCGGCAGGCGCACGTTGCGCTGTTCCGGAGCTGGTGCCGCCAGATGCGCCCTGGTTTCCGCCACTATTGCCAAACCGTTTGAGGACCGTTCCTCCTCCAGCCGACGCGCCTGCGGCAGCCAAATAGACCGCACATCCGTTGAAGAAGGCCACGGCCCAATCGCCCGGCCCTTGGGCTCCCTGTATGACGAGCCCTGTGAAACACACCACCTCGGCCACGGCAAAACCCACCCACGCCGCGTCCCATCCGAACGCCGTCCGAAGCGCGTTCGTCACGGTGATCGTCACCGCCGTCGCTCCGGCGAATGTGGCAATGCTCGCAGCGCTATAGAACTCGTTGGCCATCTTGCCTCCTCGTCGTCAATGCGAGTCGCTCGCAGCCGCGACTCAGGCGCGCGCTATACGTCCTGGTAGTCGGCCGCCACCACTCGCGTGAAACCCCCTTTTGCAACAGTGGCCTCGGCGATTTCCGGCGAATTGGCGCCGAGGCTGGGCTCCTTCAGCGCCGTCTTCCAGTCGGTCTCGAAGATGTCCGTGAAGTAGCGGCAGATACCTTTGTGCTCGAGCATGACCCCCGCTTCGCGGTTGAGCCAGACCGCCGAAGTGGACCAATTCTGGGAACTCACGAGCACGCCGGCGCCGTCGACCAACACCATCTTGTTGTGGCAATGAACGAATCGGGTCGTGTCGATGTATCGAACGTGCTTGCCAAGAATCAGGCCGTAGGTGTCTTTCAGCACTTTCAGATTTGCCATCTCCTTTGGCAGGTCCGCCTTGTTGAAGAGCTTTCCGAGGATGATGCGAACGTCGAACTTCCTGCCCGCTTCCTTGGCGCTATCCATCGCTTCCTTCAGCGCGCTCAAAAGGTCGGTGATTTTCTCTTGGCTCGCGTGTATGTACTGCTGCTCGATCAGCACGGACTTCTTCGCCTTCCGAATCATGTCCGGAACTACGTCCATGTAGTTGTCCGGGCTTAACACCGGCTGAAGCGAAAGTCCGACGTTCAACGGAAAGGTCTTGCTCTTGTAGAGGCGATCGGGAATCTTCTTGGGAGCGGCCTCGACCAGGAATTCGTCTTCTTCCAGATGCGGCGCCGCCTCCGCTTCTGCCGCCTCCGTTTCGAGCTTCATGTCAGCGCGCAGGACCTCCGTGAAATACTTCGCAAGCCTTTTGGACTTGATTGCGAGGCCCGTATCGCGGTTCCCCGTGACGAACTTCGCCCCAGTGCCGCCTCCGTCAACCTCGTTCAAAGGGATGCTGTGTGAGGAGTAGTTGCCGGATTGCACCAGCGTCCAGAGCTTGTCGATCACGATCACCTTCTCGTGCGACGAAGCGAAGTAGTGCACTCGTTTGCTGGCGCAAGACGGCGCTTCGACACACTCCGCGCCAAGGCGCTCGAGCTCCTCGAAGACCGCCAACTCTGCCTTGCTATCGACATCGAGCATGAGTTCCACCTTTACTCCGCGGCGCATCGCGTTCAACACGATTTGCTTCATGTACTCGGCGGAGAAGTCGTAGATCCCGATGAGGATCGTGTCCGTTGCCGAGTCCAGGAGGCGCTTGGTCACCGCGTAGGTCGAGTCGGGGGAGGCGTAGGCGATGATTTCCTCGTCAACCACTACCGGCGGGACTTTCTTCTTCTTGTAGTCCTTGCGCCTGCAGTTGCGCGGCACCATCTCCAGCTCGAATTGGCCGTCTGTAGCGGTCACCGCGCTCGCGCCTCGGGGGATGACAATGCTGGGCATGTAGATCTCCTATTCCGGTTCGAATTGGTCCGAGACCTTGGCGACCACGTCCACGCTGAACAGCTGCCCGGACACCTTGGCCGTCAACCTGGAAGGCAGTGCATGCTTTTCCCCCGGGGCCACGTGTGCAACGACAACAAATCCCGTTTTGCCGTACTCCGCTCCCTTTGCGACTTCGATCGCATGGGCGCCATCCTTGGCCAACTGGTCGGAATGCAGTTCGCGGGCGAGATCTGCTTGTTTGCGCGTGGCCACGTGTCTAAGCAGTTACAAAACGGAAGGCGAGCGCCTTGGCAACGGCGTGGATGGGATTGAACACACTCCCGCCGTTCGCTCCGGCGAAGTGTAGGCCCACGATGGAGCCACTCTTCTTGTCGACGACCAAGGAGCCTGAATCCCCGCCGTCGGTGTATCGATCGCACAGAACCTGGTCCAGAAAGCCCACCTTTCCGACTTTGCCCTTGTAGTCGAGGATGAATCTAAAGTTCACGTCCCGCACGACCGACTGGGTGTCGCCCGTGGTCCTGCCTCGCTTGACAACGACCATGTCTCGCACGGGTGCGACCATCGCGACACTCTTGGCCCCGTAAATCTTGAAATCCAGGTTACCAAGCTGACCCGGATCGAGAAGGCCCAGGGCCGCGTCAACCTGGTTGACGAACGCGCCCCCTAACGTAAAGGGCACCGAGCTATCCAACGTCGCCACGCGATCGGCCGCAAGTCCGCCATCGGCCGGCCCGGGATACACGATAACGTCGCCTACCTTGGCCAGTCCAGAATGGGCCAGCACGTGGGAGTTGCTGAGGACAAAGTAGTTGGTACCCTTTTTCACGATCGCGCCGATCGTCCCCGCCGTGACCTGACGATGGGCGACGCTATAGCCACTCTGCACCGGAGTGCGCCGAACGTTGTATTGGGGGACCAGACGCCCGATCTCCTTGACGTCCGTGTAGACCGCCATCCCGTCGGGCGAGGAAATGACCGGCGGAACCAGATTCGCAGATCGAACCTTTCGAGGTGACACCTTCTTTTCGACATAGAAACAGATGCCGAGCTGGCCCGTGCCCTTGCGCTCCGAGAATTTCTCCGATATCCCAACCGCAACGATGTTCTTGTCATCGAATACGGTTCGGACGCGCTTGGCGTGGGCTAGTCCGACTCGGCCCACGGTTTCGAGCATCGGCGGCCGCTGGCCGGTGATAAGGTCCAGTGCCTGAAGCAGCGACTTTGGAGTGCGTTCGGCCATGATTCGTCCTTTCCTTGCATGCCGATGTCACGGGGTCGCCACAGGTTTGGGACCGGCGTGATCAGTTCTAGCACCGCTTGTTTCAGAGTTCCCCACCCGGACTTGTAGGTCCGGGCTGGCGGAAGCGATTGCGGTTCTGGCGTCAGCTTCCTGCCTTCGACGCCGGCTTCACCCACCCGATGAATGTCTCGACGTTAAAGCTCATTCCCGCTCGCCATTCGCGGCGGCGCACACCGTCGTCGCCCTTAGTCCAGTAGTGCCCAGCATAGAGTACTAGTGCGGTCGGCTTCTTTCCACCGGTGGGAAATACGAAATCATCAATCCGCAGGCCTACTCCAGCGCCGACAGAATCCAGCGGCTTGCTGGCCGCAGCGATCATGACTTTTGCCACGAATCGATCCTTGATTTGTGGTGCGCCCGAGTAAACATCCCCCGCCATCCAGTTGAGACCCAGATAGACGAGGCCAGGCTTCTCCTTGCGAGCAAACGTGCCCGTGCCCTCGTCGAATTTGACCTCTGAAAGCCTCTTCGTGATGACATCACCGGAAAGGAACCAGTGCTCGGCGGGGCCGGTTATCAGTCGTTGCACGGCCTCTGTTGTTGTGTCCTTGGTCGCACCCGGCGCGATCATCTTGGCCTTCACGACGGCGCGCAGCTCGGCCAGGGTTCGGTAGTTCGTCTTGATGCAAAGCAGCGGCTTCGCACTCTCCGGACCCGATTGAATCCTGACGCCCTTCTGGCTCAGCACCACATCGAGCCCGGCTTTGAAGATCTCGTTGAGGCCCGCCGCGAGCGCCGTGGGACGTTCCGTCTCGTCGTACTCGAGCTTGGCGCCGGAGTCTGCGCATTCCATTTCGCCTGGGGCGCCACCCTCCCTGGGCGTCTTGAGGTAAACGTACGCCAGCGCGAGACGCGTTCCCTTGGACCAAAGTTCTCGATCGTCCGGGCCTTCTGCGAATCGCTTCAGCGGCCGATCGATGGAGACTTCCTCGCCGTCCGGAGGCTCGTGCGCTGCGGAGAATGCAGCCGCAGTCTCCGCGCTGTGATACCAGTGCAGGACGGTCCCCACCTTGGCAAAGCAGATGTTTCCCGATTCTGGGTCGCACGCGAGGTCGAGCTTTGATGCATAGAGCCAAGCAGGCGGTTCGGCGCGCGCGAGGCCGCAGAAGAACACGATCAGCAGCAGATAAAGGCGAATGAGGAACATGTTCGGTCTCCGGGCGATAGTGCATCGCACGGTAAGACGTGCCGACCACCCATGCCATTGCCCTCATGGCATAAACCAAGGCTTAGGCTGCATTTCGCCGTGGATTCACTTGTCGGCAAAGGGAAACGCCGCTATGTTTCCGGCGTGACACTTCCACCTTCTTCGACGATCGCCACGCGTCTACCCCGCGCCTTGGTGGTCGACGATCACCCTCTGATGGTCACCGCCATCACGACGGCGATCTCGGCTCTACGCCTCTTCGATCGGATCGAGGCTGCGGGTTCTTTGTCGCAAGCTATTTCTCTGCTTGACCAGGACCCGATGTGCAACCTGGCCATCCTTGACCTGCACCTCGGAGACGCGGAAGGCCGGGAAAGTCTGAACGTCATGCGCGAACGATTCCCGGACGTCCCAGTCATCGTCTTCTCGGGGGATCAGTCTCTTGAGAACATCACGATGGCCTTCGAATGCAACGCTCGCGGCTATGTCTTGAAGAGCTCTCCGATGCCCATCCTGGCCAACGCGATTCGCCTCGTGCTCGCAGGCACCAGTTACATTCCTGTTGAGGCTGCTTCGATCTTGGGTTTCTCACTACCGGACAGCACTGGAAACGCGCAGCTGCCGCCCGTCTCCTTGCAGCTTTCAGGCCGACAGGAAGAGGTCTTCCGCCTGCTGCTTCAGGGGATGCCCAACAAAGTCATCGGGTCGCGCCTCAAGATGGCCGAAGGCACGGTGAAGGCTCATCTGAACACCGTCTATCGCGTCCTAGGCGTGAGAACGCGCGTCGAGGCCATCTTGCGGGCCCAGGAGCTGGGGTTAAGCTAGGTCCTCTGCACCGCGACGTTGAGGAGGCGAGGCAAGAGGTAGGCGAAATTTGAACGTCGTTCCAGCACCCAGTGTGGATTCAAGATGCAGCGGGAGCACCAACAGCTCACAGATTCGATTGACGATCGAGAGCCCCAGGCCGACGCCTCGATCACGATCGTGGACGGGCGAGCTCAGCTGAACAAACTCGTCGAAGATCCTGGCCTGATCCTTTGGGTCGATTCCAATACCCGTATCGCTGACGCTTACAACGACCTCAGCGCCATCATGCTCGGTAGCCAGCCTAACGATCCCTTCTTCGGTGTAGCGGACCGAATTCGAAAGTAGATTGGCCACAACCCGACGAACCAGATCGGGATCTGTTTCCACCCACACATCTGTCAACGTGGCTTCGAAAGCCAAGCCACGGGAACGGCAAATAATTTCCGTGTCCAATGCCGAGGGTCCCAGCAACTCTCGAACCGCGACCACACGTTTGGCGACGCGTACGTCTCCGGCGTCGAGCCGCGAGAGGTCGAGCAGGTTATCGAAAAGCGATCGCAGAACAGCGATGGCCTCGCGCTGGCGAGCCAGAATCTCGGCAGCGGTCGGGCCAAGCGCCTCCATCGAAAGCGTATCGGCGAGAATGGCGATCGCATACAGAGGTTGTCGGAGATCGTGGCTGGCGGCGGCCAAGAAAAGCGCACGAGCCCGCATTGCCGCTTCGAGCTGCCCTGTTCGCTCAAGGACCTTTCTTTCCAACCCAGCGGTGTATTCCTGCAGCTGCGCCGCCATCGCGTTGAACTCCGCGGCAAGGGCTTCGATCTCGTCACCCGTGCGTACATCGATACGTGCAGAGAGGTCCTTGTGAGCGATCCGCTCGGCGCCTTGGCGCAGCCGTACGATCGGGCCCGAGAAGGTGCGGGCCAGCCCATAACTTGCGACCAGGGCCATTACGAGACCGAGCATCAGCACCACACTGGTCCTCGCAAGGGACCGATACACTGGGGCAAACACTTCCGAGCGTGGTTGCTCCACGATCGCAGTCCAGCCGCTCGTAGCAATCGGTTTCGTCGACGCCACGACTTCGTCGCCTTCGATGCCCTTCGTCACCAGCCCGTCGCTTCCGCCGATTTCTCCCTGTTTGGCTCGGCTTGCTACCTCCTGCACGATAGGAGTGGAGGAGATGTCAGGGTTGCGAAGCAACAAGCTGAGGTTTGGATGTGCCACGAGCCGCCCCGCCGCGTCCACAACATAGACCTTTCCCTGCGCACCAACGCGAATCCGGCCGACAAGGTCGGCAACAAACTTGAGATTCAGCTCTGCCATCGTCACGGCGCTGGATTGAAAATCGCGTACGGCCAACGTCACATACGGTTCAGAGCCTTCCGCGAAGTGCACGGCGCCGAAAGCCACGCCAGTTGCGCGGGCAACTTCGAGTAGCGGGCGCTGCGCGGATACGGAAGTGCCCGCGACAGCATCTGGGACCGTTCTGGAGATGACGAGCACTTCGCGATCATTGGCGTCGACCTCGGTGAGTTGGGAGATCGCCGGAACGAGCTTCAGCAAGCGCAGGTACTCTGCGCGACGCTCTGTTGGGGCAATCTGATTCGACTGCCATGGGAGCGCTGCCACGTCGGCCATAAGTTCGCGAATCTTGATCAGATAGTCATCAATCCGCCTGCCGGCCGCGTCTACTTCTGCGCGCTGCAGCGCGAGCGTGGCGGCGCGGCTGTCTCTGTAGTTGAAACTCAGTTCGGCAATACCGCCGGTGAGGATTGTGGCACCCACGATGGTTAGCAAGACGGTCGAGTATTTCCGAAAGAGCGAAGTGCGCGATCGGCGGGAGAAAATCATCCTACGAAGCTGTCCACACGCTTGACGAAGGTGGCCGGGAAGCGAAGACCCAAATTGGACGCAGCAGCCAAATTCACCGTAAGGCGAAACACGCGCGGACCCTCTACGGGGATCTCGGCAATCGCACTACCTTGGGCCATCAGCTCGAGCTGTCTGGCGAAAACGTCAGTGACGTCGGCGATGTCGGGCTCCAGGGACATGAGGCCGCCAGCGCGAACAACGCGGGCGCTCCCATGCAGGGCAGGTGCCCGCACCAGCTTGAGGCGATCTGCAACGCGCTCGGCATATTGAAACGGAATCACGGTGTATGGGAGGAGCCAGGCGTCGGGCCGATCTCCTCCAGCTGAGACGCCATCCTCAAACTCCTTCCAGGTTTCCGCAATGACGAGGTCGGCTGCCAGCCCTTGCGACACGACAGCCCGACGGATGGCATCGCCACCCCCTGCGTACTCTGCAAATAAGTGATCGACAATGACCCGCACTCGGCGCGCCGCCGGCAGAGCGTCCCGTAGCACTTCCGACATCTTATCGATGGACGCCACCTGCCCGGCGTAGCCCGTCATGCGCCCGCCCGGTCGATGGAAGGACTCAACCAGCCCCAAGGCGACGGGATTGACCGGTGAATAGAACAAGCCCGCTCGCCCGGTGGCTTGAACTGCCTTGGCGGTTGGCAGCGACGTCGCAATGACCATCCAAGGTTGGAGGTCATCCAACTGGCGCGGCAAGCCACGCAGCGCCTCCGTGCTGTTCTGATCCAAGGCGACGAATCGGCCCTCGAGTCCGTACTTTTCCCGCAGTCGCCGTTGATCCATGGCCGCGACCAGGCGTCCGAAAGAGGCATGCGCCCCGGGCGTGTCCACATCGAGAAAAGCCACAAGTCGCGGCGGCGAAACGAGCGGGGTCGCGAGGGCAGTAGGCATCAGGCACGCTAGCCCCAACGCCCCTCCGGTTTGAAGGACAGCCCTGCGGTTCACCATGTGCAACACCCCAAATCCCATCTTTCGTTTAAACGAATTCCTACTTGCTGCGACCAGCACCCGGTGCTCAAATCCAGCTGCGATTGTTATCCAACCCAAGGGAGAAAGCGATGTCTAAGGAAGGCGCCTCTGCGCGCGATGAGCACAAGGGAAAAGGCTGGGCGGACTGCGAGAAGAACCTTGGCGAGCACGCCTTGAAAGGAGACTACTGGTTCATCCTGAAGGCCGTCGGCGTCAACGCGCCGCACATTCGCGCACCACGACTTTCTCACACCATCCACCGGATCGAAGGGAAGGATCCTGCGTCGAGCGATCCGATCGAGCTTCTCGTCGAGACGCCGACGGAGAATACATCGGCTCGCGCGCTCCGCTTCGAGGTGCTGGACATGAACGAAGATCTCGACACCAAAACCGCCGTGGACTGCGTGCTCAACAGCGCCGATGGCAAGGCGTGGCTCGCCGACGCAATCGACCACGCGGTCTTCAAAGTCACCATTCGCAAAAAGACGCGGTAGCCCTGATGCAAAATGAGGTCTTCATGCCCTTTGATCGGCCGCGCTCGGCTGACCGAACCGCCATTGAATGGAACAGCGCGGTCTGCTCGATACGCTGCCACCCGCACTTCGTGTCGCCGACCACCTGTGAGCGCATCGCGCGCTTGGCAGCCGAGTTTCCCGAAGAGGTTGGGGCGCTGGTGGATGCGCACCCGGGAAGCCGTCGCAGCGGTGTGCGATGGTTGCCGCTCTCGGAGAAGACTCGCTGGGCTTATGAGTTGATGCGGCACCTCATTGACGAGGCCAATGAGCGCTTCATGTTCGACATCACAGGCTTCGCCGAACCACTCCATACGGTTGAGTACGGCGTCGACGGTCACATCGGATGGCATCTGGATTGCGCGTTGCGCCAGACGTCGACACGCAAGCTGGCTGCAACGCTGCTATTGACGCCTCGCTCCGATTTCGAAGGCGGCGAGATCGAGTTCGCGGCGCAGGCTGAGAAGGGAGACGAGGAGGATATCGGCGACGCCAGAGTCTTCCCGACCTACCTTGCGCATCGTGTCCTGCCCGTAACCCGTGGGCGACGCCAAGTGCTGGTGGCGTGGGCACACGGACCTTCCTTCAAGTGAGGACAACATGACCGATCCCGTCAAATTCGAGAATGGAGTACCCAAGTACGCATGGTCGACCACCTCGGCGTTCTCGCCGCCGGCAAAGTGGAGCGAAACTCTGGTGCGGCGAATCAGCGAAGGCGTCCTCACGCCGTGCATTCCAGATAGCTGGCGCAACGCGGACATCTCGCTCATCCCGGCGCTAGTTCAACCTCCACCCCAAAATTGCGACTCGGAGATCCGCGATCTCTTCGCCATGAAGCCCTTCCGCGGCGACTTTCCCATGATCGGCAACGAGAACGCGTGGGTAGCGGCTGACTTCACTCGTCTCTTGCTCTTGGCCTTGCAGGCGGCCGGGGCAAACTTGGACCAGCCGATCGGCAAGGTCACCGCTGAGCAGCATATTAAGGCGGTAGGCTCACAGGTCTTCAACGACGCGGAGATCATGGTTCTGGCTCAAAAGGCACTCTTCAATCGTCCGCGGCCCTACCAAGTCGCCCCCGGGCTCATGCCGATGTTTCAACCGCCTCACGCCGCCTATCCAAGCGGGCATTCGACACAGATGCACACGCTCGCCTGGGTTCTCCGCGAAGGTCTAAAAAAGACGAAATATCGGGAGGTCGCCTATGCCTTTTGCGACTACGCGACCGCTGTCGCTCGCAGGCGAGAAATCGCGGGATTGCACTATGCGTCTGATACGGTCGCCGGCATGTCGCTTGCGCATGTTCTCCTGGAGATTTATCGTGCATCCTCAGAGTTTATGACCGAAAACGTCTTTCCCCTCAGAGACTTTGAATGACGTGAAAAATGAGCTCCCAGGAAGACGCTGACCGCACAGTCGCTCTTGTCACCGCAGCGCTCGTCGAGGCTCGCTGATCGACGACTGTGACGCCAACAAAGCGCGCGCGATGCGGACGTTCGAAGTGTTGCTGGAGGCGCGATTGACCAGCCGAATTCTCCAGCAAAGTCTGAGCCGCAACTCGAAGCGGGGACGAGCCACGCTGCCCAAGCGCAAAGGGCGGTCTGCCAAGGCGCGATAGCGCATCTGTTGCCGCAATACGCTCAAGTCCGACGCGCTGATAAATATCTGGCTTCGCGGTATCTTTGCCGCTCCCCTGCCAACACCACGACAGATGGCCAAGAAGCGCTCATCTAGATCTCCGCCGACTCCCCCATTTGAGGAGCTGCGATCCGCATTGCGAGCGTATAAAGCCGCCGGAACCGATGGGGTCGAGGGACTGCTTCGCGATTGCCTCGAAGAAATCACGGGGCGCAGCCACCGACTGATGAAAGGTGGTCCCCAGGAAGGGCGCGACATCCAGTCATCGGTTGATCCGACGCATCCTACCTTGATGGTGGAGTCCAAGAGATTTGGTGATACGACGGCGGTATCGCTGGATGCACTCAAGAGCAAACTCCACGAGGCAATCGACGGGGACGTCGACGTGTGGGCCCTGGCGCTCACGCGCGAGATGAAAGAGCCGGACTTCTCTCTCCTTCAGCAACTCGGGCGCCGCCACGGCGTTGAGGTACTGGTCCTCGACTGGCGCACTGAACCGGGTATGTTGCCGACCCTGGGGGTCTTAGTCGCCGCCGGCCAAAACGTAGTCGAGTCGCGCCTTTCGAGCGCGGCACGGAAGGACATGGCTGCCATCCGGCGCCATCCCCTCTACATGGCGAGACTCGCAGAGTTGCGCGAGCGCTTGAGTGATCCCTTAGCGGGATTCGATGCGGCCGTCTCGGCCGCGGCAGAGTCGTTGCGCGTCGCAACCACGGCGGCAGGAGGCCGCCCGCACACCTTTCGTTCAAGCCTCAATATCTCCGGGGCAGACAGCCACTATGTTCCACGCAAGGTCGTCCACGATCAGCTGGATGCCTGGTGGAGCAGCGCCGCCGACCCTCCCGTCGCGCTGCTCGCGGAAGAAGGGCGTGGGAAAACGTGGGCTGCATTGGCGTGGGCTAAAAGTCTGGCTGATCGCGGCGCGGCACTGGTTGTGCATACATCGGCGAAAAGGGTGGGTACGACCGATGCCTGGCCATGCGTCCTCGCGGCTGCGGCACGAACGTTTAATACAGCTCCGGATGAGCGCCTCGAACGAAAGCTTCGAAGGTGGATGCGCGGCGGAGGTCATTTTCTCGTCGTTATCGATGGGCTCAACGAGAACTTCTACCTCGCGTGGCTGGATCTCCTCAAAAGTTTTGGCGCCCTTCAAAGCGATGGGCGTGTTCATCTCATGATGACGTGTCGCAGCGGCTATTGGATGGACAGGGTTGGGGGGGGGATTTTGCCGGAGGTCCTGGCAGAGACCATTCCCGTGTCGACGTTCTCAACCGAGGAAATCGACGACTACCTGATCACATTTGGTCTTACCCGCACGGACGTCCCAAGCAACATCTCGCAGTGGTTGGCCGTGCCGCGCTTCGCTGAACTTGCCTTATCCGTCAGGGATAGCTGGAACACACAAGACGAGTTTTCGATAGGGCGCTTGGTCATGGAGGATTGGCGCCGCAGGTGCGTATCGAACTCTGACATCCGCATGAGCGGCGATGAGTTGGTGGAATTCATCTCTCGGCTTGGCAAAGAGGCCCTCATCGAGACGGGCTTCTCGATCTCACGGAAGGAAATCTACAACCGGCTGTCCATCGATAGCGGCGACGATATTCGCGAGTATCAGCAGACGATAGACGAACTCTGTGAAGGCCTGTGGTTGCAGCGAGCGACGACCAATCGCTACACCCCCAATGAAAAGCTCCTCCCTTACGCCATTGGACTTCATCTTGCGTCTCTGATCGAAGGGGAGCCGGATCGGTCCAAGGTCGACGAGACTATCGCGTCGTTCCTCGAGCAACTCAATGGGGCTGATATTGGGGTCACGCTCCTGAGAGCGGCCGCGATATTCCTATTCGAGCGCAAAGGCGCGCAGGACGCCTCCAAGGAGGCGCTGCTCGAAGCATGGGTGAGATCGCAAAACTTCTCCAACTCCGATTTCAAGGAGTTCTGGACTCTGGCAGCAGTCATGCCGACGCACTTCCTGAACTTGGCGGAGCGGCTTGCCTTGTCCATGACCATGGCGACGGGCGAAGGCGGGATCGTCACCAAGGCGCTGATAAACGCCGCCGAGATAGATGTCGCGCGCCCGACGATTGCCAACAGGGTAAGTGCATGGTTTGGCGTCGTCAGGTTGGATCCCCTCGACAATCACCAGAACCTTCCGCACGCGGCCGAACGCAAAGCGGCCACGCAGGCACGATGGGATGAATGGAATTCCTTGGCGGTCGCGAAAGAATTCGGGTTGCTTTCGCTCACGCCGAACTCTCTTCAAGCATCTCGGTTGCACCTTGTGGGAGACGCAATCATCTCGAACAACGCACAGCTCCCCTTCGCGAGCACTCTCGCAACTTGGGCAGTGGCGCACCGCGTAATGGGGGAATTCGGCGAGATTGCCAACTTCAATTGGGTCGTCCGACTCAATCAAACGGATTCGGTAGCCGCGCGTGATGCGCTCTTGGCGTGCGTCGGACAGCTTCGTGGCGCCGGCGGTGATGTCGCTGCCGCCGCAGCCGATCTCATAGAAGAGGCCCTGTCCGTATCGAAGCCATCAGTCGGTCTGAAGGAACACCAGGGACTGTTAAACCCTTCCTGGGAACACCGAGCCGATCTCCGACGATTCAGGAGCATGGCACTCGACCCACGGGCCTCGCTTTCGGACATGGACCTCGAGAGAGCCCGACAGGTGATCGCCAAGGTTCAAGAGGCCGAACTTGAGGACGTCACTCGGACCGAGGTCGAGGTCGAGGCGGCCCAGGTTGTCCAAGCACGCTGGCTTGCCGCGGACCTAGTCTCCTACCGAAGGGCTCGTTACGGGGACCTTGCCACGCCGAATCCCGAGCGTGGCCGAAGCATTCTCGGTGGACTCGTACTCGATCTGCCAATTCTCTCGATGTCGACCCGCGATCAGCTCTTCAGACTAGCAGTCGATTACTTGGCACGCCATCCCGACGCTGACTCCAAGGAGGTCTATCACTACCAGTCATTCGCAGTTGCTTGCCTGGCTGGTCGATCGGCCGCGGAGCAAATTAAGGCGCTCCAAGAGCTCAAGCCAATCTCCTTTGTCGATTCACCATTCATCGCCCACCTCTCGGCGCCATCGGCCGCTGACATCGACCATGTTTTCGGATTGCTCGCGAATGATCTGGATCTAGAGGGGCGTCGCTGGTGGCTCGCCTATCTCTACTTCGCGGGAAGCACATCCTCTTCCGTCATCGATCCGAAGTACGCGAACGTACTGGTGAATTTCACTTGCGACCCGGATGCGCAGGTTCGAAAGCTTGCGCTGCGGTTGATCTGCGTGCAATCCAATCCCTCCTTTGGGTACGCCTTCGCCGATTCGACATGGTCTAGTAAGGCATATCCAGATCGAGATGAGGCCTTCCACGGGACCACGATCCTGCTAAACCATTCTCAACACAGACCCTTCACTGAAGTTCGCAGCAGGATTGCGCCCGACAGTCTGGCCACGTTGGTAGAGAAGCGGGGCTGCCGCCCCGACGAGATTGCCGAGCTCCACGCAGACTGGATGAGCTTTCTCCAGGGATACTTGTCCAGCAAGCGCATAGCACGCTCTTCCTACGAATTTGGCGCGCGCGCGGACACGGCGTGGTCGTTGGTCGTACAACATGACAATGCCTCCGGCATGGACGAGCTTGAAAGAGCCGCGGGCACGGGGCATCTCCTCTCTTTTCTGACGTCGTCGCCTCTTGTCGATTTTCTTCGTGCTGCGCTCGTGGCCTATCCCTTACGAGCGGCAAAGGTATGGAATCGCATTCGAGACGCCAATCAGAGAGCGTCATTCAGCTCAAGCGACTTTGACACCTTGCCGTTTCAGACGCCATCGAACGTTCTCGACGAGGCCCGGGACTCTGTGTGGCGCGATCTCAAGAACGACGAAGAAATCCGAGCCTTGGTGCGGGTCGTTGAAGAATCCACAAGCCGAGATTGGTTATTCCAGCGCCTGAAGCGTTCACTGGATTCAAATTCACTATACGAGATCGCAAAATCGGTCTCGGCGGCCGGTTGCCTGTCCAAGTGTGAAGAATCGGACCAAGCCTGGAAGATCATCAAAGCGATTGAGCTGGGCGGGTGGTTGAACTCTGCAAGGGAACGCGCACTGGCCGAATACGACCTGCAGGTTGCAGCAGAATTTTGGCGTGACCGCCTCTGCGGAGCTAAGACACCTGAAGGCTTGTACAGCAATCGGCTCTTGTACAACACGACCGGGGATACACGAGTTCCGCTACAGCATCTGCGCGACGTGATCGATCCGACAATCTGGCAGTCACTCGTCGACACAAACAGCGTGCGAAGGCACTTGAACGATGAGCGACGCAATGCATCGCGCAATAAATTGTTCGGCGATGCCATTGGACGTGGCATCGGGCCTTGGCTCTAGCCTCGAAATCGGATGCTAGGTCCCTGCAGTTCCCAAACGAAGGAGCGTCTCCGCGAAGCACTCGCAGCCATTGTCGTCGTTGAATAGCATCCCGGCGTCTCGGAGGTTGTGCACCCATTCGTTTTGATCTTCTAGCTCTCTCAGCCGTACGAGTCGTGCGGGTGAGCGCCGTCGTGAAGGCGTCACCCCCTAGGCTTGTCAAGAGCGCGCCGTCAAGCAAACCCAGCGACTATTCTTCGGGCGGAACCCAGCGCGGGCCGTCGTAGTGCTCGGCCAAGGCGTCGTTCAAGCCGCCCACCACGTCGAAGACCAGCGACGATGCATCGGCCACGTAGTCTTCCGAGACGGAGACGGTGCTCCCCCCGATCGAGACGCCGGAGAGGCGCCCGACGAGCTCCCGCGCCCGCCGGACCTTCTCCTCGGTGAGGTCCGAAAGCCGGCCGTTGCGGTGCGCGATAAGGTTGCGCAATTCCTGAAGGTGGCGCAGGCGCTGGCGTTGATCTGGCGTCCACGGGAGCGGGAAACGGATCACGCCTTCGAAGAACCTCTCGACCCGCCCCGGAAAGCCGCCCTTGAGGTGGTCTAGATGCACCGTCGATTTCTCACGCCGCGCGACCCATGTCGCGAGGTCATCCAGGAAGGATTCGAAGAGTCCCCAAATCGCGACCACGGCGCTGTTGTAGAGGTACTGCGGGATGTGCTTCTCGACAGCGTCGTCAATCTGGAAGAGCCGGTCGCGGTATTGTAGTTCGTGTAGCTCGGCCTCTTGGCGCTCAAGTTCGCGCTCTGCGCGCTCGCGATACTTCTGCGTCACCAAGCCCAGCTGGTCCTTCAGAACATCCAAGTAGGATGCGAGGGCCGCGGACGCATACCCGAACCCGATGCCAGGGAAACTGAGATCGGTGTTCAAGACTCTGTCGAGGTCTGGCTCGTTCACGGACATTTTGAGGCCTCCTGCGCATCCTCGCGTCAGGCGATGATAGCGGAGCGACTCGACTACCAAAGAACACCGAGGTGCGTATGGAAGCATACGACGTGATCCAGGGAGCCAAGACCCTCTCAATTCGCGCGATCGCGCAGTATCCGATCGTCTCGGCGTGGGAATTCGAGTCGCTAAAGGCGGAAGAAGGGGTCCGGGCACTCCTCAAACCTTGCACGGTCTACTTCATCCTTCAGCGCCCGTTGATGTTCTTCAATGTCCTCGAAACGCACAGCGATGAGCTGGTCTTCGAGATCGTCGACACGGCCGCGAGAAAGCCCTTGCTCTGTCGGATGAATCCTAAGGCCAACAATCTGGGCCCACCGGGCGAGGACCTGTTCATCAACCTTCAATATCACAAGCTCGAGCCTGACAAAGCCCCACCCTTTCGGGATGTTGCGGCCTTCAAACTGCTCGACCTGCAGGGACGCTTCCTCCATTGGCTCACGCCGCAGAAGTTTCTCTTCGAGTACGTCGGGGGACACCTCAAGGCCGAGGTGGAAGGAGACTTGGCCAGCTTCATCAACTACAAGATCCACTACATCGGACAGAACTTCTCGCAGGCCGTCTGGAATCGCCTGACCGGCCACGACAAGATGCAGTCGATCCTGACCCGCGAGGACGCTCTCAACCCGAAATCCGCGAAGCCCTCGCTGGAAGTTTGCCTCGCCATGCTGGACATCATCGGATTCGACGAAGTCTGCCTGGTCCCGTGTCTCAACCTCGGGATACCAGATCTCATCTTGCACAAGCTCGATCCCACGGACGAAGCGGCGTGGGACACGTTCTTCGAGCCCTTTCTCGAAGCCAAGGCGCAAGAACTCACCAACGAAGTCGAGGCGATGCTGGTCCAGCGTTTCAAGCCCCAATACAACGAGGTTCTCTACGACAATTACCCGAACATCAAGCGTGGCGTGCGCTCCGTGGGCTACTCGCAAGCCGACCTCGTGATCGAGAGCCTGCCTGCGCTGCTGTACACGGATCACTTCACGCAGGAGCCCATTGTCACGAATCAGGGCCGATAGCCTCCGGTCGGGCGAGCGGTGACAAGCCGAGTTGCGCCTCGACGGCGGCCCAGTCGATGACCACCACACCTTGCCGCCCCTCCAGCGCCACTAGGGAATGCTGCGCGACTTCGCCCGCTGCGACCTGCCTGGACTTCTCACAGGCTTAGCTATTTCGCTAGCGAGTATCGCTACGGTCGAATCTCCACGTTCAGCATCATTCCCTGGTCTTCGTGCTCCAGGTTGTGAAAATGAAACATGTAGCGCTGCGTGCCGGTGTAGGGCTGCGAGAAATCCAGTGCGATGCGCACCGTCTGATCATGATCGCAGTCCGCGAGCGCGGCCAGGGAAAGAACGCGACGTACAGCTGGGACTTCTACGTTGAGCCCGATAGGATTCACGATCGGTGCAATAACCACGACCTTCCAAGTGAGGAGGCGGCTCGTGTTGAAGCGCTTCATGACGCTAGGTGGCGCATCGACCACTTAAAGCCACTGCCGGACGGCGCCCCGAAAGTGGAATGAATCCGGACTTCTCTTACATCCGCGCCAAATATCCGCGGCTTACGAACGACGAGTGCCATCAGGTGGTGGCGCTGCTGAATCGCCCAACCGCGGCGGTGTGCGAACTCTGGGAAGGTGAAGCGCAGCTTGGGGACGTTGTCCTGGACTAGATGCTGACGGACTCAAGCGCCCCATGCGCGAAATCAATAAGTTCGCCGCCGACCACTCCTCGCGACGCCATTTGCGCCGAATACCCCATTGCGGGCCATGGAAAGTTTTACAATTCGTGTAGCCAAACGCCCCGCCTGGGTGTCGTCGAAACATGATTACTGTTGCAGGACTTTTCCTACTGCGGTAAACTTCTTCCAATAAAAGGCTAAAACTGATTAACCGGAAGCAAGCGTCCACTAACCCACACAAAGGAGCCAACAACATGAAATTGAGCGCGTTTGGCCGAGAGGTCAGGAAGCTGCGGATAGATGCCGGGCTGTTGCTCGCCACCATGGCCGATGCCCTTGGCAAATCACCCTCCTACCTGAGCTCAGTCGAGACCGGAAGAAAACCGGCCGGCGACGACCTCGTAGAAGCCACCATCAAATTCTTCGCTAAGCATGGGCACGATGCATCGGTCCTGCGTAGCGCCGCGAAGCAAGACAAAAAGGAAGTCAGTATTGATCAGCTGCATGCCGAGGAGCGCAACTTGATGTTCGCGCTCGCGCGCATGTTCCCAGACTCGAAGTCACCGGCCGATCGCGAACGCAACCTGGTTCGAATCCAGGAAGCGCTGAACGAGATCGAGAAGGAGCTCGCCTAATATGTTTGCGCCCAGGGCCCGCGGCATCCGCGTAGGACACAGAACAAGAGCCCAGATCAGGGCCCAAGCGGAATTCGCCCGCGACGCCCTGGAGCTTCCTCCCGGCCCGCCCAACATGGCGCAGGTCCTGGAGCACAACCTTTCCAGCCTCGGAATTCTCTATTCCTACGAGCCGCCCCACGTGATGGGCGCCGCTGAGGCCTTGGCCATCCCCGAACAAAATACGATTTTGCTGCGCGAAGACGTTTACTTCGCGTTGCTGGAAGACGACCCGCCCGCCCGCTTCACTGTCGCCCACGAGGTCGGGCACTTGTGGCTTCACGAGCGGCCCGGTCCCGCGACTGCGCTGTACCACGCTGAGCCCGCGCGGCCCCATGGCCCTCTTGAAGACGCCGAGTGCCAAGCAGATGCATTCGCCGCCGAGTTCCTTGCTCCAGCCCGCGAATTCGCAGGAATGCGCGTGACCGCGGCCGGGCTGATGCACACCTATAACCTGTCGTTCCAGGCTGCCATGCAGCGTGTGCGCGAGCTCAGCGCGGAAGGGATCATTCGCCGGTAACGACACCAGAAGACAAAGGCCCACGTCGGGGGACGGGGGCCTTTGAGGAAAAACCGAATCCGGAAGCTGCTGGACGGAAACGGTCTTGGGCTACGAGACAGCCAGAGATTCTACCCTATCCAGGGTCAGGTCAAGGCTCGCCAAGTTTTTCAGTCCGGCAGCACCTCGCTACGGAGCGCTTATGAAAAAAGCGAAGACCGGTGAGGGCAGCGTGATCTTCCGCCGTTTCCGGCGTGACAGGTCGGGCAAGCTGCTTGACGCCTGGAGTTACGGGCTGAAGGCTTGGCCGATCCGTTTATCGGGACGCGGGAAGAAAACCTAAGCCCAGCCTGGCAGCGGGGTCGGTCGCTACGCCGATCCCGCGCCTTCGCCATTTCTTAGTGCATCGAGCGACGCATGCAAGGAGATAAACATGGCCAAAGGCCTATCTCCCGGCACGCTTGCGCCGCGTTCTGGACAGTATCGGAACACGGGCACCGGCACCGAAGTGACGACGGTCAGGGGTAAACCCCTCCCGCCGACGCCTAGGTCTGGTCAACGCTACGTGCTGGTTGATCCAACAAAGCACAAGAAGTAACGCGAGGCCGACAGCTGGCGGGCATCCGCTCGCCAGCGCGTCCGCTAGGCAAATTGACACGGGCCAAAGCGCCCACCCTGGAAAAAGGAATCACACATGAGTTTGAATCGCTATACCCCAATGCTTCGCGCGAAGGCCGGCGAGTTGGCAGCACTACGCAACCTCACCGCCTCGGCAAAGAAGCGCATAACCCCGCTGATCCACCTCTGCTCCGACGTTCCCGGAACCTTCGCGACAAAGTTCCCGGAAGCATGGAACGACGAGGTCGCATTCGACGGGCTGTATAACCTGGAACGCACGGGCTCCACGAAGACGTTCACCGACCTGGTGACCGAGTTGCGCTCTAACGGCATCTCGGCCAACCCCGCAATCGCATACGATGCTGATGCGAAGTACGTAAAAGCCGCGGGAAAGTTCGTGACCGGGAGCTACCCGTACCTCACCGTGAAGACGACGCTCGATGACTTGCCCAAGGTCGCGTCTTGGATCGCATCGAACGGTTGGGCGCCGAGCAACGTGGACCTCGTGATCGTTGCCGGATCGACTGCTGCCTGTGGCATCCCGCAGTTCGCTGGCTACGTGACCCACGCGATCGCTGGCTTGCCTGCGCCCTCGGCGTTCCGCTCCGTGACCCTGGCTAGCTCGGCTGCTCCGAAGGACACGGGCGCCCTCCAGCGAGGGCGCAACGTCGTGCCCCGCGATGATTGGGCGTTGTGGAACGCGGTTTCATCGAAGGTAGGCTTCGCTCTCCACTTCGGAGACTACGCCGCGTCGCATCCGGACTTGCAAGAGCCGCCTGGCGTGGCGATGAGCAAGGCGACGGTCAGCGCGAAGTACACGGTGGACAAGGACTGGGTCATCATCAAAGGGCATTCCACAACGGGCATGCTCGGTGCGCCGATGGGGAGCCAGTACTCGAAGCATGCGATGGACCTGATGGCTGAACCGCAGTTCGGTAAAGTGCCGGGCTGCTGGGGAGATCAGCAGATCATCGCGATCGCAACCGGTAGCGCAACGCCGGGAAACCGCACGACTTGGGCTGGTATCACTGCCAACCGCCACCTCTCGCTAGTCGCGCAGCGGTTGCCATAGCCAGGTGGTCCGCTGCTTCAGCTTGGCGCGAACTGCGTCGCTCAGTTCCGCCAAGCTGAGGCTTGCGGCGAGGTGCTGATGGACCGCGGGCGCCGTCTTGCTGCGCCAACCTTGCGCGAGTCCGCGATCCGCCAGTATCGCCACCGCTTCATCGCGCCACAGTAGTTGCGCGATCGTAAACGGATCGGGGAACGGATTGCGCGACGACGCTCTGAACGAACGGAGGACGACACCCCCGTTTTCCTCTGAGGCGATGACAATGCCCCACCACTCGGGGACCAGGTCTCGCGCTCGGTCGAAATGCTTGGCTCCTGCAACAAGCGTGACTCGGTCGAACACCTTGCCGTAGATTGACGCTTGCGCGGGCAGGCGGTCGAGGGTATCCGAGTCGCTTTTGAGCTCATACCCACACAGCTCACCGTTGATGACCGCGAGATCGATTCGACACGACCCCGACCACACGCCCATCTCCTCAACGACGCGTGTGTTGTCGACTCCAGCGTGAAGCGCCGATAGCATCTTGCGAACTTCTATTCGAACATCGAGATCGCGCATCGCGTTGGCACGCAGGACTTGTGGCGGAAGTCCGTAATCTACAGAAGTCGAACCGGATCGTGAGTCCGAATTGAGCCGGCTCATCCGATAAGTAGCTAGGCGAGTAGCCAAGCATCGAAACCGGTCATATTGGCCACGTAAATTCAACCGCTTACAAAGCCTATTGGCTATGCCTGGCTAAGCCATTGATTTAGAAGCTTGGCGGTGTAACGCGCCACACGCTCAGGCGCCTTCACCCCCACAATTTTCCGAATGCGCCAGGATGCGCGGCCGAAGGCGTACATTGTTGCCGAGGTTCGCTATCGCTGCGAGGTCAAGGCAATGGGGATGGACGCTTTCGGCACACCAATGACACCAGCCGAATACGCCGATCAGTGGGTGTCCGATTCGGCGGTGATGGACTCGCGCTCCGACTACGCGTGGATGGCCGGATTGCTTCCACCTTCCACCGTTATCTTGGAGGTTGGGTGCGGCGCCGGTGCCAGCACCGTAGCAATAACGAGGACGGGGCGTGCAGTCATCGCGATAGAGCAGAACGAACACATGGTTTCTAAGGCGAGAGAGCGATTGAGTTCGCTTTGCATCCGGACCGCCATTGCCCAGCCCGAGCAGGTCACCACTCCTGCGCCCGGCGAGGCGGTCATCGTTACTCAATCGGTACTTGATTCGAACCTCGAAGGGCTCATGCGCGCCTGGGGCGTCGATGGGATCGCATGTTGGCTGATCGGGACGGAGCCTACGGCAGTCGCGAATTCGATCAACGGTAGCGACGACGATTTCCGAGATGGCGACATTGCGCGGTACCGGCACCTTGTCCATCGGCGTTGCTACGAGCTTGGTAGGAGTGTCGTACCTGCGGGCGGTGGGGTCCACGTAGTCGACCGTTGCGTAATCAAAGGATGGTTTGAGAAGAATCGTTGGCGTGCACGTTACGCTTACGAACACAAGGCGTTGGCAGGGGGCGGCTACACCATCGGTGTTGACAACGTTTGGCTTCGCCGAATTCCGGACGTGTTTGGCACCTCGAAGATTCAGTACCTCATGGACCGCGAGCCTGACGACGCTCGATATGTCGCGTGTGTTGGCAGCGTCGCGGCTATCCGATGTTGAGCCGCGGGGATGCCACCTTGGTCAGAAGCGCTCTCGGGAAACTCCTGCAATGAGCAAACCCACCATCCCACCAAACATTCAGCGGTTCAATTCCCTTGCACTCGTTGTGTTCGCGCGCCTGTACGAAGCGTTTCCCAAAGGTGTCGACCTCGACGCGATCGACACTGGAATTGCAGCAATCCCCGAGGACCCAAACATCTCTGCGTCAGAGTCTTTCGAATATTTCGACGTGGCTTACGATGTTGTTGAGTGGCTCGCCCGCGAGGGATTTCTCACCTACGAGAATCCAAATCACGAGCGCAAGTTCTACAACGCTAGGTTGACCATGAAGGGCCTGGTTATCCTCGGCCATGTTCCTTCGTCGCTGCAACCCGGTGAGTCGAGCGAAGCGTTGATCGATAAAATGAAGAAGGTCTTGAAGGCGGGGGGCAAGATTGCAACCGCTGAGACGGCTAAGGCTCTGGTGTCCAAGGCCTTCTCATTGGCCCTTTCCTCTGGCGCGGCTGCGCCGGCAGCGCTCGGCGTAATCAACGTTTAACGTTGTTGTTCGCAGCGACCCAGGGCTCGCCTGCTCTGATTACTACGGGAAAGGCAACGGAAGTCCGTGGCTTTCCGAGAACGAATTGAGCTCGCGCATGGCCCTCGTGAGGCCGTCCGGACCAACGCCCTGGGCAACCCCGGTCATCTGCGCCTCGCCTTCCCAGATGCGCCACACCGACGCCGGCGCACGGTTGAGGAGTTCGACAACCAGTCGCCATTCATCGTCCGATAGGACGGGATACTTGCCTCGAATGAATTCAAACGTCACGGGCGATCGCCTCTACCCGGTTGCATAGATTCCGGAAGCGCGGAAAGTCTTCTGCTCCGAGGTCGTTGCGATCCTCCAAGAAGTTGCGAACCTCCTCGGGCAGTGCGTTTCTCATTTGAGGTTCGGCTAACCCGAACCACGCAAGAAAAACAGTGGCCTCAACTAGCGGGCTCTCGGGAAACTGCCTCAACACCGCGCACGCGTCCAACATCAGGTGCCCGTTCGATACCTCATGGAACTTCAGAGTGCCTTCCGGATCGTTGTCGGCGTGCTTGAAGAAATTTCTCGGCGCATTCACCGAGTCGCGCCATGCTTTCCTTGCATCACCGGGAACGCAGGGTTGTTGTGAAGAAGGCTGGTGTACGGCAACTTTCGCGCGCCAAGTCGCGAATCACGCCTTGAGAGGTCGATACAAGTGTGTGAACCAACCGAGGCTCTCGAATAAACAGCCGCAGTTGCCCTGGCTTGTCGACAATCTGAAAAGCGGAAGTATCTCGGCGACGAATCGCGTCCGCAATCGCCTGTGCGTTGGCGAGCGGCGCTCAATTTGCCCATGACATCGCTCCAGTGCAGTTGGCGGGCACATTGACGCGGCCAGCGTTCTTCAGAGCTGCTCGTGTTGCCAGCGAACGTTGACGTCGCTAAGGCCGAGTGCGGGTCTATGCGATCGCGTATTGAGATGCATTTTTTGTCATATTGCGCGGATTGCCGCCGCTATGGATAATAGCGCTCAGATGAACCCGATCCCTTTTCTCCGAATAGCCTCGCTCTGCTGCGCCCTTGGCCCGCAGACGGCCTTGGCGCGCGCACGGCTCGCAGGCGAGCAACTCGGATAGACACGCGCATTGAGCGACGTCGAAGAGCCCCGCCGCGAGCGGGGCTTTTTACTTTTGGCGTGTAGCTCAAGTGGCTAGAGCGGCCTCTTTATAAGGGGTTGATCCGGGTTCAAGCCCCGGCGCGCCGACCTCAATTGGAGGTAGGCAATGGCACAAAGCGAAATTACGGAGTTGGATCTCGAATGTCAGCGTCGCGAGCTCGCGCGCCGCGAGGCATACGCCGACATTGCGCAGGAGTTTGCGTACATGTTCAAGCGGACACGAGGGGGTGAGGACTTCTTCCGCTACAACCCCTCGATCGGCGAGGGCTGGACGCCCATTTTCAAGCGGCTCTGCGCGCAGATCGATGAGGTCTTGCCGACCGACGCGAAGCGCCGATTCCGTCTCGTCCAGGTGAAGCAGAAATTTGGCGGGCTGAGAGTCTACTTCCGGTTCGTCGGGAAAAAAACGCGGTTGTGGGTCGTCGTGCAATTCCCGCAAGGACTGGTCGGGACCTTCAAGCCCCAGGCTGCTGGCGACCTCGAACGTCAGGTCCAGGACTTGATTGACGTGGCCGCGGGCGAAGCCGCGAACACGTGCGAGACGTGCGGTCGGCAGCCGGCGGAGATCGACGGGACCGGCGGCTGGCTAGTTACCTTGTGCGAGGAGCACCGCGCGCTGCGAAGGGCAGATGACCTGGATGAAGGAGAACTCCAGTGAAGATTCGCGTGCTTTCTGATTTGCACAACGAGTTCGGCGGCGTGGGCCTTGCCGACGACGTCGACTGCGATGTCGTGGTGCTTGCCGGCGATATCGATGTGCAGAAGCGGGCCAGCGTGCCGGCATGGGCGCGCCAGGTCTTCCCGCAGCGGGAAAGGGAAATCGCCTTGGTACTTGGGAACCACGAAGGCTACGGCTGGACCCTGGGCGGAGGCCTCGAGGCGTCGGTCGCATACGCGCGCATGGAGGCGGACAAGCACGGCGTTCACTTGCTCGAGAACGATGCCGTCGAGCTGGGTGGCGTGCGCTTCCTAGGCTGCACGCTGTGGACGGATTTCGCGCTCCTGGGCGATGTCGCGCTCGCCCAAAGCATTGCTGAACATGCAATGGCGGATTTCCGGCTGATTCGCCTGGCGCGCCCGGAACATGGGTTGCGTTCCTTCACGGCGGCCGACTCCGCGGCCATCCACCGCAAGAGCGTTGCCTGGCTCGATGGTGAGCTCAGCCGTCCCTATGCCGGCAAGACGGTCGTGGTCACGCATCACCCGCCGCATCCGCGATGCAACCATCCGGCTCATTCGGGAAGCCCGCTCTCGCCAGCCTTTGTGAGCGATCTCGGCTGGCTGATTGAGAAGCACACGCCAGATGTCTGGATTTCGGGGCACACGCACTCGAGCTACCGATTCCAGATTGGCAAGACCTTGATGCTTTCCAACCAGCGCGGTTACTCCAACACACCCGAGGAAGGCGCCGGCCCGTTCGACCCGCGGCTGGTGATTGCGCTATGAAAGCATCTGATTTCGAAGCGGCGCGCAACCTCATCAAGGCCGCAATGGATCGCGTGAAGTGCGTTGAGGTCCTCGACGAGCGCTTGTTCGCGACCCTGGCTCCACGCATGATTTTCGACAGCTCGGCATCGATCGCGTGCTCATCACTGCGCGTGCGCGGCATCGCGATCGAATCGAATACCGATCCGCACCAGGAGCTCTGCGAGCGGCTCGCGAAAGAGTTTCCGGGAGAAGCCCACCAGCTCATGGTCGAGATCGGGCAGATCGACGCTGTTACCCCCTCTCTCGAGCATGCGGAACTCGTGCGCCGCGCGATCGATTACATCGAGGCGATGCTCCCTTGCCTCGCAGGCGTCGTGGCGGAAAGCGATGCAGCGCATTTCAGGGAGAGCCTGAACCACGTGTGGGCACGCCTTCCCAGATACCCACCCGACGATGGCGCGATCTCGGACGCGGATCACCAACGGATTACGGATTTCCTCGGTGAGACTTGGAAGGACGCCAAGGAAATCAATTCCTTCTTCGGCCCCGGTCGCGATTCCGCGCGGATCGAACAGATCCTCGCCCGCGTCGCCCAGGTCTGGAAGCGGTATCCGGATTTGCGCCTGGGCCAGCTGTTGCTGGCTGTTACCGGAGACATCCCTCCCCCCTCTTCAATGTCGAGGATGAAGAAGTTGTCCGGGCCCTCGAGCAGCAATTTCCGGCGAGCGGAGGGAAGTCCCATGAGTAATCCGGGGCTGGCTATCGAAATTCGATGGCGCGATGCGCCGAGTTGCAAGGAGCAGCCAGAGGGTGAGATGTCGCAGTGGTCGTTCATCGAATTCGCTCCCGGCGACATCGTCCTTCTCGGCACGCTTGCAGCTACCGGCAGAACGCGGGTGACCAGCGCCATCGTCGGCATTGAAGCCAGTGGCAGGACCGTCACAACGTCGAGCGGTCGCCGGTACCGCCTTGTCGGCCCCCCAGGCATGTCGGACGTCTCGAGGGCGTCCTTCCGCGCCCTCGTTGCCGAGCACGACTCTGGGCGCGACATCACCGATGCCCTGTGCATCGCGAACGGATTGGAGATGCAACCATGATGGTCAAGCTGCCAGGAGTTTCCAGAGAGCCTGAGGTGGTGGTCGAGCCCTGGGTCGTTATCGAGGTCCTTGACCGGGTCGCCGAGGGGGATCCGCCGCCGTATCGGTTTGTTGTCACCTACGATCGCGCGAATTGGCTGCCGGACGAGGAGAGCCCCGATGAACCGTAAACAGACCCGCGCTTTGCTCCGCGATTACGCCGCCGGAAAGGTACCGCGGGCCCAGGCAATCGCAAGACTGGGACTCAAGAATTATCGGCAGCTGCTCGACCTCCTTGAAAAGGAGGGCATTGAGGGACCTCGCGTGGCCGCCCACATCGAAAAGCAAATGGCTCGCTCTCTGCGTGAAGTTTTTCTGGGGGGCGAGCCCCTGGAGATCACCGCGGCCGAGTTCCGGCGCCATTTCGATTTCATTCTCGACATTCTTCCGTGGGAGCGAAGGATCACGATTCGGTGGAGAGGGCGGGCAGTCGAGTTGCTGTCGGCTCTCGATCATCCGGATGATCCAGGCGGTTTGGATACGTCTTCGATCTTGCGAGAGGCGATCCACCTTTACGAGCATTACGTCGCTGCCGCCCGACGCGGGAGACCGTGATGACGGAAATCGCCATGGGGCAAGAGTGTCCCTTCTCTCCCGAGGACTCAGCCGAGTATGGCAATCGCCCACCGCCCGATGAGGCTTTAGAACTTGAAGGCCGCGGATGGCGGGTGCAGGACCAGGCACCGAACCTGGTGCGGGTGCTCTCCGAGGATGAAGTCGAAAACTTCGCCGCCGACATTCCGCGCCTGGCGTTTTCCCATAGCGAAAGGCAGCGACTGACGGCGCTGGTGAAGAAGATCCGCGAGCAGGGCGCCCTGCGCCCAGTACTGCACGCCAATCCCGGCTGGAAGGACGCGCTGGCCGATCTCGGGCGCTCGTTCCCGAACTTTTCAGAGGTCCTCGATTACGCGCGAGCAATGTTCGGCCTGGCGGAGCGTGCCGATCGCGGAGTGCACCTGGGATCGTTGATTATTGAGAGCACGCCGGGTACGGGAAAGAGCCTTTTCTGCGAGCAATTCGCCGCTCGCATGGGTTTCCCGTTGCGCCGAATCGACATGGCAGCGGCCCAGTGCGGGGCCCGGCTCGGAGGAAGCGAGAGCTTCTGGGAAAACTCTCAGCCTGGGGTGCCGTTCGAGATGCTGGCGCTCGGAATGCATGGCGGCTACGCCAATGGCATTTTGCATCTCGACGAACTTTGCAAGGCCCACAACGAGCTGCGCCACAGTCCCGTCGGCGCCCTCTATGAGCTGATGGAGCCCGCGACCGCGCGTACGTTCAGGGACCTTTCGGTCCCGGCCATCGGCCTGGACGCCTCCGGTCTGAATTTTCTATGTACCGTTAACGATGCGCACTTGGTGCCGGCGCCGATTCTTTCCCGAGCGCGCGTGTTCCACGTTCGCGCGCCCAGCCCAGAAGTGATGCGGGAAATTCTCCGCGGCATGTACCGAGAAGCCGCCAGGCAGATCCTGGGCAGCGAGGAGGAGGCGAGCGATGAGATCGTCGAGCGACTGGCGCGTGTCCCGCCGCGCACGGCCCGCCTGGCGCTCCGGGAGGCCTTCGGGAGGGCGCTCGCGAGCGGACGGCATACCCCTACTGCCTGCGATCTCCCGAGCCTTGAAGCGCACCGTGGACGCGCGTCGATCGGGTTCGTGGGAGGGCTTCGATGAAGGCCCAAGAAGATGCGAGGCTATGGTGTGTCGGCGACCCTCACGGCAGATATACCGAGGTGCTGCGACTCGCGCTCGAGCGCAAGCCCGACGCCATCATCTTCCTGGGCGACCTCCAGCTGCCGTCGCCACCCTCAGAGCTGTTCTCGGACCTGCGCGAGGCGGGCATCACCGCTAGGGCCGTGTTCGGGAACCACGACAGTGATGGGGAAAATTACTGGGAACGCTACGTGAGCGATCCCGAGCTGAGTCTCCACGGCCGCGTCGAAGATATCGGCGGGCTTAGGGTGGCTGGCCTCGGGGGCGTCTTTAGGCAGAAGTTCGCCTGGTATCCGCCGGCCGAGCCCGTCCACCGCTCGTTTGCTGAGCTCGAGAAAAATCTCGCCCGCCTCGCACCACGGAGGCTTGCCGGCAACGAGTCTGCCTGGTTTGCCTCGGTGCGCAGAACGAACCGCAGCAGCATCTTTCCCGCGGACTACGATGCCCTGCTCCGCCAGCATCCCGCCGATATCCTTGTGACCCACGAGGCGCCTGGCATGCACCCGCACGGCTTTGCCGCCGTGTCTGAGCTCGGAGCCCTCCTCGATGCCAGGATCGGGGTGCACGGCCATCACCACGAATCGATCACGTACCCGGTGGGTGCCGACGGGGTGCGCTGGTACGGTGTGGACATGCGCGAGATCATCGAGATCCAGGGCCTCGACTCCGCGCCTAAGACGATCGCGGGGCAGCGGTGAAAGCAGTCATAGAAACGAAAGACTATCGCCCCGCCAAGAATCGGGTAGAGGTGACCGTCGTGGAGTCGGTCCGAATTCTTCGCGAGCTGCAAGACCTCAGACAGAACCAACTTGCGGAGGCTTCGGGTATCCCTCAGGCGCCGATTTTCGCAATTGAAAATGGTCGGGTTCGCCTTGGTGTCGAGCGGGCGAAGGTGCTGGGCCGTGCTCTCAAGTGCCATCCCGGAGTCCTGGTATTTCCGGGGTGGAAGCCTAGTGCGCGAACGCATCGCCGGAGCAGCAGCTCCGCGAGAGGAGATTCGGAATGGACTTCGATACAGGCCCATGGCGCGAGAACGAAATTCCCTCGGAGATCTGCATTAATGCGGACAGGGAGGCAGCAATGACCGATCGGATCAAGAAGGTGGTTGGACGGGGAAGCGTCTTCGAGCAGTTGGGCTTCGATACCGCAGAGGCGGAGAGCCTGCGCCTGCCAGCCGCGCCTCAACGATTTGCTGCGAGGCAAGATCGGGAAGTTCAGCCTGGACGCGAAAAGACAGCGCAGTTTCCAGCGCATCCGCTGCGCACAACAGCGCCTCGGCTTCGTCGTCTCCTTGCGTGATCGCTTCGGGAATGTGGGTAAAGGTGTCACATCAGAGACAACATTGCGCAAATGCGACGTCGTCGGCTAACGACAACTTCCCGGACAAGAGTTCTGTTGTGCGCTCGTTGATTGTGTGCATAATTAACTATCGCTACGACTGGAATTCGACATGAAAGTCGCCAAGGTTTTCTTCATGAATCTTTTTCTCATCTCCCTTCTCGTGACAACTGGCACTGCGGTGGCGCAAGTCACTGCACTTCCGACGGCGCCGCGGCCACAAGAAACAGTTCGCATCGTAGTTCCGCAGGTATTTAATGACGCTGCCAGTCAAAATCAGTCGCAATACAACATCGTCGACACCGCCAATTCGTCGGTGACCATGGTTGGAAACAAGGTGACCATCGCGCTCACCGTGGCTCGTTCCGATTTTCCCGCCGGCCCGACCGGGTCATTGGACATGCCGGTCGGTCAATTTCCGGCTGGAAATTACCAGGTCGACGTCATTCGACGTACACCTGAAGGCGGAGACTTCGGCTCTGTCGGCTCCACTGCCTTTACAGTAACTCCACGCGCGGCTGGGAGTCCGATTTGGAATCACACCGATATCTGGTACGACCCTAGTGAATCCGGATGGGGGTTGAACGTGGTGCAGCACGGGTCAGGAAAAATCTTTGCTACTTGGTTCGTTTATGGAGCAGATGGCAAGGCCACTTGGTTCGTGGTGCCAGATGGCGCGTGGCAAACTACTACCCAGTATCGCGGGCTAATTTATCGCACTACAGGACCAAGCTTTCAGGATTGCACGATCGAAGCATGTCCTGTGCCTTTCAATCCTGCGTTGGTCAACGTATCACTTGTTGGTGAGATGGTTTTGTCATTCCATCCCAGCCTCGCCAACGTTGGTGCAGTCGTAATGACAATAGATGGTCAATCAATTAGCAAGAACTTGCAGCGTCAGAGTTTCTAAGCGCGTGTCGTCACGCGTTGCAAGGTGCTGAGAGTCCCGAAGTGGGCTCCTCCACGATGGCGGGCGCATGAATTGTCTCCTTACACCCGTGACGTTGATTTGTCACAAACAGAAAAGGACTTCTCCATGCGCCCCTACTGGAAGTACCCACTTGCCGTTGTAGCGATACATTTCGCACTTGGCCTCCTTACTGCTCCTGCAGCGACCGCGACCGATGCCGACGAAGGCGACAAACCCATACTGGACGCGTCTGGAAGACAACGTCACTTTGTCTTACTAGACGGCGGCCGCCTCAATGTGATGGATCCTAGGTACGAGGAAGCCACGCAGATCGCAATGGCATCCGACGACCCAAGAGACCCGTTCGCACGTCATAGACCGCCGGTCAGGGCGATGGTGCGCGACCTCGAAGCAGAATACGGGGTGCGAGCACTTTCCATGATCAGTTACATCGACTATGGGTTTGTCGCCTTCATGACGACTGAGATTGCTGAGGCGATGCGGAGCGATTCGCGTGTTTCTAGCGTGAAAGCTGAAGTCCAGGCGGCGAAGAGCGATTTCGCCCCCACTTGGAACGACTACGGATCTCCTGAGGTCGTCCCATGGGGCAAACAAGCTGTGGGCACCGACGATGCCGTCACTACGTCCAATATCGTCTACTTCCTGGACGGGGTGGCGATGCAGGATGGGACGATGGGCGCCCACTCCGACGTCAATATCATTGCACGCGGCACTGTGAACACCGCCTACGAATGCCCGGGCAACATGACTGCGGGTTGCAGACCCGTACCTGGGCACGCGACTCACGTTGCCGGCATCTTGGGGTCCAAGGCGAACAGCAGCGGCATGCGAGGAGTAAATCCCAATGCGCCGTTGATTAACGCCTACATCGGCGCGGGCAATGTCTCCTACGACATCATCGCCGCTATGGACTGGTCACTGTCTGATTCGGAGACTCGCGGCATATTTGCCGTGGCGAATATGTCGCTTTCCAATCCCCGGTATTCCAACGTGCTAGTTGGAGGAGTGCCAGGGGATGTCAACATGCCGATGCGTCGCTTGAGCAACCGCCTTTTGGTCGTCGAGTCCGCGGGTAACAAACGAGTGAGTGCGTGTCCAAACGCGTACGGCCCTACTAAGAGCTATGACGGCCTGCTGGTTGTGGGCGGAATCAACAATACAGGGAATTGGGCGGCCCCTTTCAACAACTCCCCCTCAGGTTACACGTCGGAACCGGGGACAAACTATTCTCAAGGATGCATCGAGGTATGGGGGCCTTCGACCGATGTATTGTCGACTTGGAATAACGGAACCATTCCGTACATGCTTCTTAGCGGCACATCAATGGCCGCGCCGCACGTCGCCGCGCTTGCCGCCCGGTACGGTGGCACATCGACACGGCCTGTTGAGAGGGAGTCCTACATCCGCTCGAAGCTGTTCGCCACTGGCTACACGGACGAGGTAGGGGCAACTATCTATGTTCCGTCTTACACCCAAGCTGCGAGCTTCACAGTTCCCGTTCGCCTGGCCCCTGCAGGCGCAACGGTCAGCTCCACGCTAGCCGGTACCGCTGCCAACAAGATGTATGACGGGTTGTACCTTACGGGCCTCTGGAATGCGGGTGGAGGCGCCCCTGCTTGGGTGGAGTTTGACCTCGGCTCCTCGAAATCCGTCAAGAGCATGAGGCTAGTGTCAGAGGTCTCCCCCTCGCCCGCGGCGGGAACGCATCAGATTTACGTGGGGCCAGCCACTGGAGGGGCGGGAAGTTGCGCAGGAACCGGCATGACTCTGGTCTCCACTATCACCGGGGGCCAAGCAACACTGGAGCCGCTGAGCGTGGCATTCACTCCCACTAACGGCCGGTACGTGCGGGTTTGTACTACGTCGTTGGCCTCATGGGTGGCGTGGCGCGAAATAGAAATCTACGGCAACTGATCTCAAAGGGAGGGGCCCGCGATGGTGTTGGCCCCATTTCCTTGGGATATATCGAGCGTAACGGTTGCGCTCACTCCTCAGTGTCAGCTTCTGCGGCGGGTTGCATTTCCACATCATATCTCCACGTCTACGACGCGATCGCCGCGGTCCACGATTCCACGGCCGAGTTCCTGCATCAGCTCCCGCTGACGGAGGGTGGCTTCTTCGAGGGAGCGACACATGGCTTGGCTCACCTGCGTGTCCCGGCCCGGCTCCTCGATGGAAACTCCGCTGACGATCACAGCGAACTCCTCGGGGCCCATTTGGTTCACAGTCCCCCAGACCCGGTAGTCGGTCATGGCTTCCGCTGCTGCTCTAGTTCCGCCATTTTTTTTGGTGCGGGTACAACAGGCATGTGATCATCTGCGGGGACTTCGACTGGCTCAAGCCGCACAACGTATTTCTTTAACACCCAACCGAATCGCTCGTCTCCTTTTCGCATGTATCGGACATACAACCACTGACGATCCTCGCCCATTTCGACAACGACATGTCCCGGAGGGAGTGCATTGCGCCGATTGCCGCGACGAAACTCCGGCCGGGCAAAGACGATCGCTATGCGAGTGCCGACACCCCACCTGGGAGGATCGAGTTTCTTCATGCTCTTAACGATAAAGCGATGCAGTTCCGCGATAGCGCGTTGCTGGGCGCGAGCGGCGGCTTGCGCGTGGCGTGCCCTTTGATGGTCGGATTCTTCCTTTTCGTCGGCATCCCAGCGCGCGAAAAGAAGCGCTTGTAACACGGCGATAATCGCAAACCACAGCGTCAAGCGAATACTCAGAATCGAAAGGTCACGATCTGGCAAGGCGTTAAGGGGCTGAATCCGACGGGCCTGCGCTTCTGCAAAATCCCTTACTTTGAGGAACAGATTGTCATCATCGACGTCTTCATCTGCGTCGAGCTCCTCAGCCAACTTTTGCCAGTTGGCGCGCTGTAGGAGGTCCGATGCCTGGTCGATCTCACTCGACAAGTATTCGCGATACGCGCTGGGCGTTCCTGACACCAGTTGGTCCCGCATGCGAAGCAGGTCCATAGCGCTGGCTTGCAAACTCTCTAGATAACTTGCTCCAGAAGCTGATTGCATCTGCTTGATGAGGCCAGCCAATTCAGCGCGTCCGCCGAACGATCCAAACGCCGCTCGTTGGGCTGCGACTAAGGCATCAGTCTCTCGCTTAATTTGAAAAAGCGCGGAGTACTGGCTTTCATCGAGGAAGCGTTTTCTCCAGTCATTTGCCGCAGCCGCCTCTTCTAAGAGCCTCCGGGTAATGCCTGAACTTCCAAGGCGTCTCTGGATCCAGTCGAGCGAGCCGACCTGGCTAGGAAGTTGCCTTGAAAGCTGGCTGGCGATCGATGAGCGCTCGAGTTGTTTCATCATGTCCAAGGCGGACTGATGCCGCTTCATTTCACTAAGGATATCCACGGATGGTCTCTATTTATGGATCTGTAGGGCAATGCGATTCGCCCAAAACCTCACATTCCTTGAGGGGGAGGGATGTCGTTGTGCCAGAGTTTTCGAAGCCCCCAATGAGCTAGATGTTCATCTGTGCCTTGGAAGTCTTCTTGCCCGCCCCATGCGTAGGAGAGGGTGACAGATTGGGATGTGGACCACTCCAGCTCGACCTCGGAGACGCCGGGAATGGCATTGACGGCATTGATGGCGTCGGTTTCCATCCTATGGTCATCCCGAACGAAAGGTCCCGCTGAGAGCACCGTGATGTGGAGCCGTTCCGGCACTATCTGGGAAGGCTGACCCGAAACACGAGCAGGGAAATCGTCCAGGAAAGGCGTGTAGTCCGCGATGCGGATATGAAGATCGCCGCCATCGGGGCCGGCGGCGTGGACGCGAATCGCAGGCTCGGGGTTTGCGCGATCAGGGAATTGATGCGTGCACCTCTGCATCAAATACCACCTGTCTGCAGTCGCGCCACCTGGCAGCGTGTCGTAATGAACGATCGAGATTCGCTGCCCAGCTTCGTTGAAGCCAGCGGTCACGCTGCCGTGTCGAACGCGCCATCGTCCCATCGGGGCCTCCCAGAAGTGACATTCATTGCATCCTGTGTGCTCTGAGCGGCGGCTTCCAGAGAAGCAGGAGAACAGCAATCGCTAGCCAAGGGCCAAATGCTAGTTGTCTTGCCTCGAACTCCATCGGCTAGGGGTAAGCGGTTATTTCGCCGCTGGCTGCGTCATGGACGCGCTTTCGATCTCAAGCGCTGGCGCCGCGAGCTCCCCGTCTTCCGTAATGGCCCGAACGCGAATTACGCATGGCCCTTCAAGCGCTAATGGCGAGAGGATGGTGATGAAACCGAGGACATGGCATTGCCCCTCAACCGCCTGGCGATCAAGTATTTCCGCATTCACAGCGGTTTCGAACGCGATCTCTTTGTCCTTGAAAATGCGGAAGGTGAGTTGCTTAAACGGTGTTTGAATCGGCGTTACCGCCGTAAGAGCGATCGCGAGCCGCGGCAGTACGATGGGAAATGCAGGCACTAGCAACTTTGTGCTATAGACGCCCATATAGGACATCTTGCTTCCCATCTCCTGACGTATGTCGTCGCAGTAGATGACGCTGAGGCCGCGCGCGATCACCTTTTCGAATATTCCCGAACGAAGGCGGCGACATACTCGCCAGGATCGACGTTCAATGCTTGGGCTATCTTCACCAGCGTGCCAACTTGGACGTCTACGCGCCCGCTCTCAATTCTCGCGATATGGCCCTGGCTAGACCCAACTAGCTTTGCGAGTGACGATTGGGAGTGGCCCTCAGACAGCCGCATGGTTTTCAAGGCAAAAGCGGGGTGGCCGTGAACAAGGGCGGACAGGTCGGCCCGCGCCTTTTGCATTCCAGCCTTGCCTTCTGGCGTCGATTCTTCCAAAGCGACAAGGTCGCCAATATTCATCGAACCTGCTGGCGTCTGCGACCGCGCCTCTGCCATCGGAGTAACGACTACCACCATACGGTCTGAAGTCACGTTGGTGCCAGTGTTGACAAGCAGATGCCCGTAATGCGGCACCGGCCTGGGATCCGACGCCACTACGGAAAATTCAAAGACCTTCATATGCGGCGACAATTCTCTGGCCGATGACGTCCTTGGGATCGTCATAGTTGACCTCTTTCCTCGGCCTAACCGCGAGTACGTGAAAGGTCTGGTCGCTTTTTCTATAGCCATAAATTATGCGGTAGCTGACGCCAGCATTCTCGAGTTGCCAAATTTTGAGACGCCAGAGATCGCGGCCCGTGTTCCAGTGCCTGAGCCACTTCTTAATGCCGATAGGTTCGTTATCGTCGCCCTCTCCAAATCCGTGTTGGAGAAGTCCTTCGAGCAGAGATGGGTCATCTTGAATTTCCTCAAGCGTGACCAAAATTCTCCGCACCAGCCCAGGGTGTCGAGGGCGTAAGGCATTGAGGTCCGCAACTGCATCTCCATGGACGTGAACGCGAGACACAATACCTTATCCGGTATGACTTCGGGAAGGCCCACTGGTTCGGGGCTAGATAGCAGGCGCAATATGCTCGGACGCGCAGCTTGGGGCAAGTGACAGAGCGAGTCCATGTCTTGGGGGTTTTGATGGGTATTTCGGCAAAACCGCGACTAGGTTGATGGCGTCTGAGTCCGGGACTTCGGCAACCTGAGTCAAAATTCTTTTGACGAGTTATAAGCAAATTGCGAAAGTAGGGTTGGTAGGGGATACGGGGCTCGAACCCGTATGGGCGGTGGTTCTCTTCTGACGGAGACGCCCGGCGACTTCCAAAGCCGCTGTGTATACCAGTTTCACCAATCCCCCTACTCGGATGCGGACCCAGGATGTTCTGGAAAACCTCGCTGGGTCCGCCTTCCGTTTACTTCGCTGCCGCGCCCTTATCCAGAGCGCCCTTCGCGGCCAACACCTGCGCAATGCCCCCGAAGAATGCCGTAATCCTCGCGGGTTCCCATCCTGCTATCTCGGCCATATCCACTTTCACGGACACGCTGAACTCAAGCCCATCAGTGGACGGCAGAGGGGTGCGCACAGAGGGGGGTACATGGGGAGGCGGTTGCGCTGGCTTATCGGGTGTAGTGGTATCCAGAGTCGGCGCAGGTCTCTCGGGCGGCAGTTCCAATATCACGTCCTTCGCCAGCCGCACCAGTTCGTTCTCCCGCACGATCAGGCCAGACGCCTCCATGTAGTCGAGCAGGACGCGCAACTGGGGCTCGTATTCGGGGAGGGCGGAACAAGCATCCGCGAGTTCCTTAATGGCCTCTTTCTCCGTGTAGGGACGGTAGCCGAGGCCGGGAAGCAAGCGTTGCGCGAACCAAGTCGGCTGGATCAGCGGCGCGAGCTTATAAGTAGCGTTTTCGGCATTCCATTGAAACTCGCGCTGGAAGGCCATTACCGGCTCCGAGGGCACGAAGCCCTTATCCACGCGCACCAACGCTCCAATGTCCGTATAGAACGGCGTGAGGATCGACAGCGTGGAGACCTTCATTTTGATGACGTTCTCCACCTCTTGGAGTGTCACCGGCTTGCGAGCCGCGCCGCTGATAACGGCCATCACGCGAAGAACGTCGAAATGTTTCGGCGTAGAGACGCGCTCAGTGGGCAGTACTTGGGTGGGGCGGGGGCGAAGCGGGCGCGGTGCAGCCGTCGCCGGATCGGGAGTTTCGGCCATGACATACCTCGTAACGATGTTCTGGAGTACGCATCGTGAATCAACTCGCGAAGGAACTCAATACCCTGAGCGAAATATTTTTTGCTACTCCATTATGAAGAATTTATGTCTAAAAAACAACAAGATTTGACTGGAAATGAAAGAAGAATAGTCACTTCAAAGGCTCCGGGGCCTGAGCCAGAGCGCCTTAAAAATCGAGGGGAAATGGGTGGGGCTCTGGCAAAGATGCTCAAAACCCGGCCGCCCCCAAAGCCACTCAGGCCAAAAAAGGAGGAAGTAGGAGTGGCTTGTGTCAAGTCGGGCGCGTTGATCTAGCCCGTTTTCAATAACTCCATACTTTGAGCGCTTCAACGGAAGCTTCCGCGAGGTGCTCGACGCCCAACGGGAGCCAGGGGCCGACAGGATAAGAATTGGCTACCGCGAGATAGCCCATGAGAGATTGCAAAGCACCAGGTCCTTGGCGGCCTACTGCGGGCAGTTCTTTTTTCAGCCAGTCGAACGCATCGGAGCCGACCGTATCGATCCCCCTTCGAACGGGCTGCCCACCGGCGCCATCAGCTTTTGCCTTTGCGGTCCTACGATGGTCGTATCCGTCGGCGAAGTCCTAGGAGCCGTCTGGATTGCGGCGTCAAGCACTGCAGCCCAGATGGCCTATTCCTCAAGGGTGCCGTTGGGGCCGTTTTCCTTGCAGGACGCGATGCCCTTGTCCCGCGCTGCGGTCGATTCAGCGGGAACGCTAGCAGTGTCCACACCAGCATCAGGGTCCTTCACGATTGATGGGGCTGCGCAGACCGTGACGCTCACCAGACCTGGGCAAACCGCGCGGTACACGTTCAGTGGCGCCTCAGCGCAACTGCTGCGCCTCAACTGGGCTGGCGCGAGCTTGAGCCCCGCAGGCACCACGTACGTGACGGTCTATCGACCCGACGGCTTCGTCATTCTCATTGATGCGTTCGGGAACGGCGATACCGGCGGTACAGACCTTCCTTCGTTGCCGACGACCGGGACGTACACCATCCTGGTCGATCCGCCCGCGGCATCCCAATGGGCCGTAGATCTTTCAGTTGTGACTCGCTAAGAGACTGAGAAAAATGAAAAGCACGTTCACCTGGATCGGCGCGATCGCAACCTTCGTCGTCGGTGTTTTCCTCCCCATTTCCAGCGAGGCCGCAGCAACTGATTGCACTTACCACGGCTTTAGTTCAGTTGGCGGCCTTTCCGTCGTCCGGCCAGCTCAAATCGAACGCTATATTGCGGGTTACGTAAGGTTTAGGGCGGGTCCGCGCGCGCGGATCCGCCCATTTTCGTTGGGAGCCTGGATATGAGCGAGGGGACCCAGCGGGTGGACGGATATATGGCGGAGTACAGCTCAAGGTGCCTCTCCCAAGAGACCGTATGTAACGTGTCGCGCGAGTTGAACCGATAGGGTCGCTGGATGAACGTATCAACGCTCACTTCAAACTGACCCCCTAGCGCTCACTTCGAATTGACCCCGATGTCTATCGGGTATTCGAGTTGCGTCCGCACCGGCGTGCCTTCGCCGACGCACGCCTATTTCGCGACCTTGCGGCTATTGGGCGAGGAAAGCAGTTGCTGCAGAATGCCGTTCCTCTTGAACGTGAACTCGCTCCGGCCGTCAGAAATGCGAACCCGCTTGTGTCCGACCATGGTGCTGACCCGCCTCGAGAGGCGCCAGACGCAACTCCGCGTGACGCCGAGTTCCAGCGCCAGCTTCTCCGTACGAAACGCGCCGGACTTTAGGCACAGAGCTCGAGTGACGCCGACCACGGCGCGGAGCTCCTGGGTGTAAGCCAAGGCAGTACCGACCGTGACCGAAAAATCGCGGCGACACCAAGGACAGCGCAAAAGCCCCGGCCTTCGTCCTCGAATCCAGAACTCATGACGTGGCCTAGGATCCTCGAGCGCGCATCTCTTTGTCCCGTCCGCGCGTCTCATTGTCTCGTCCGCGAACGGGCATTTCACCCGTCCGCCCCAGCGCAGACGCTCCAATAGGCGTCGGGCGCGCTCCTCGAAAAGCGCGTAATCCCCGATTTTGGAGCCGGCGTACCGCATAGCCTAGGGGGCGTCTTCGCTACCTTGCTTAGGTCAATTTTGACACCCGATTGTAGGTCAACTCCCGGAGCTGCTTCCCAGTTCTGGTCAATCCGCCGATTTCACGTGGATTCAACGGCTTGGCGCGAAACAGATCGCGTAGTGAATATCGCGCGCGCGATTTTCAATCGCGTAGTCAATATTCGCGATGAGAAATCCGAGATCGCGCGCTTCTCCGTTGCCAGCCAGCCCTCAAAAAACACATTGAGGAAAAGCGCCGCCACATGTTTTGATCACGTCCCGGGTCAACCGGCCCGGCGAGGACATGCGATGGCGACGTTTGGAATGGTGCTGCAATTGGCCCGCAAAGTCAGGGGCATGGAACAAAAGACCTTGGCCGACAAGACGGGAGTGTCACGCTCATACCTCAGCCGGGTCGAGCTCGGGCTGAAGCCGCCTTTAGCGGGTGAGGCTATGCAGCGGGTCGTGGAAGTGTTGCAGCTGTCGGAGGAAGAGAAACATCGACTCGAGGCGGCGCGCGCCCTATCGGCCGTGCGATTCCAACTGCCGAAGGGACTTACACCCATGCAGGTGGAGCTCGCAAACCGCTTCCACCAGGTCCTCGCGCGACTGACACCTCAGCAGGTGTCAGTCCTGAACACACAACTCCTCAATGAGCAGGAGAGCCGCGGCTCGAAGCCGCAGATACGGTAAACCCACTCAGAAAGGAGGTGTCTTGTGCCGCCATAAAAACGAAGGGCAAGCCTTTGCGGGCCTGCCCGGGGAAAGAGCCCACGAAGTGCGGCCCTAAACAAGTGATGAAATTATCCGCTACCGCTCCGTCCCCGGTCAAGGCCTGCAAGTTAGATGGCACCGAATGCAGGTCAATCAATTCACCTAGATCAGGTCAATCGACGTGTTTGGGGAAAACGGGAACGGTTTGTCGGCAGAAATTGCTTCGGACGCTGGGCATCGGTTGGGTCACAACCTGCCTGACGCCGCGGTCACGAGAGGCTTTGCGCTCTCCGCGAATGACGTCTACCAGCTGTTGCTTCAGCGGGAAGGCGTCCGCAACGGGGTGGAGCTTGTCGTCTCCAGAGACGACAAGGGTCGACCGCGGGCGGCGCGGCGCATCGTGCATCGTGGCGGAGTCCTGAAGAAGAGTCTTCTTCCGGTCCCCGGCATTGAGCTGGAAGCGCTAGAGGCGGAAGGGGGACGAGAGAAGCTTGCAGGTTGGCTTCTGCGTGCCTCCGGATGCGTCGCCGGCGCGGTTGCTCAAGCCGTAACGATTCAAGGAGCCAACGGCGCCTGGATCCCCGACTATGCTGTCGTGACAGCGCCCTTTTCGATCGTCTTGGTTGAGGTGAAGGCTTCGAAGTATTTCGGAATCCGTGAGCAAGAGAAGCTGCGCGAGGACTTTGCGGCCGCTCGAATGCACGGCTTGAAGTGTGTGCTGTGGACGGACACTTGGCTGCGGCGAAATGCCCTCATCTCCAATGCGTCCTACCTGCACAAGTTCCGAGAACACCACGTCGACGAGTCGATCGCGTACGCGCTGATCGCCTTGCTCGAACGGCACGCAGAGGTCGCGCTTTGCGAACTCTTCGGGCGGGTGGAGCCCCTGATCCTGCATTCCGTGTACGCCCTGATAGCCCAAGGGCGCATCCACGTGGACCTTGGTCGCCCCATGGGTGACTGGGTCCTTTCAAATGCAGCGTCGCAAGAAAGGGGTTTGATTAATGGAAAGGATCAGCTTTTCGACAGGCCAGAGCTTTCGTCTGGATGGTGAACACGTTGAGGTCATTCGCAGCCTGCAGCCCGACCGGGTCCAGCTCGAGCATCACCTGACTGGGGAGATCGTCACCGAGCACATCGGCGATCTCCTGGAGTGTTATGCCGATGGGCGCCTCGTCGCTACCGATCTCTATGGGAAGGAGATCGCGAGCGAGAAGCGCATCGCGCCGTTGGCCGTCTCGCTCAAGCCTCGGGATAGGCACGAAGTGCAGATGAAGCTGGACATCCTGACGCACCTGCGTCGAGAGGTCGGTGCGAAGCTCACCCGAAAGAACATCAAGGAGAGCTACAACAAAGCCAAGGAGTGGATTGCGAACCGGGTGAAGAAGGCGGCCGACGCGATCAACGCAGAGCTCATCGCACACGCGGCCCAGAAGAAGCAGCGCAAGGCGGACGACGCCGAAGACGTTCCGGCGCCGAAACTATCTTTGGGCGTTCCGTCGGAGGAAACCGTCTATTCCTGGCATAGGGTCCAGCGAAAAGCGGAGGGCGATCCTAATGCTCTAGTGCCGCGGCACGCCGACAAGGGCTCCAGGGCCCCGCGTTTGTCCCAGGAGACGCGCGAACTCATGGACCAACTCATCCGCGACCGGTACCTCACCCAGGCACGTATGACCATGCGACACGTTCATCAGTTGCTGATGGCGGACATCGTGAAGCGAAATCAAGATTTGCCGGCGGACTCCCAGATCCGGGCCCCTTCCTACACCGCCTTCCGCGATCGAATTCGCTCATACTCGGTCTTCGAGGTGTACGCGCGACGCTACGGAGGCGAAGCGGCTCGCCGGAAGTTCAGTCACCGCGGTGTCGGCGAAGTCACCACTCGGATTCAGCAGCGATACGAGGTCGATCACATGCGTCTCGACGTCATCGTGATCGATCGGAAGTGGCGCATCCCGTTGGGGCGGCCGTGGATCACTGCGATCATCGACCGTCACAGCCGCATGATCGTGGGCTACCACATAGGCTTTCAGACCCCGAACGTCTACAGCGTCCTGAGGGCACTGAAGTCGGCGGTCCTGCCCAAGAACAAGCTGTTGCGGCGGATCGCGGAGGTTGCGGGCAGCTGGCCCTGCTGGGGTCTCTTTGAGGAATTGGTCTGCGATAACGGGCTGGAGCTGCACGCAGGCGCGCTTCGGCGGGCGGCTTTAGAGCTCGGCATCACCCTGACCTTCTGTGGTGCCCGAGATCCTCAAGGAAAAGGCACCATTGAGCGATTCTTCCGTACCCTCACGATCCAGTTCATTCAACTTTTGCCTGGAACGACGCGCTCCAATACAAAGGATCGCGGTGAGGTAAACCCGGCCGAGGAAGCGCGCATTGATCTTGAGGATCTTGAGAAGACGTTCCTCAAGTACATCGTCGATGTGTACATGCGTCAGCCGCATGAGGGCCTCGCGGACACGCCCATCAACGTCTGGGATGAAAGCGCCAAGCATCACCCTCCCTATCTACCCGGCGATGCCGAGCGCGTACGGCTTTCATTGGCCGTTACCCGGACGCTCCCCCTAACCGAAAAGGGCGTGACCTTCGATGGACTCCAGTTCAACAGTCCCGAGCTCAACAAGATGCGCCGCAGCGCCGCTCTGAAGCTGGGGCCCTCGCCGGAGGTGATCGTGAAGATTGACCCCGACGACCTCATGCACATTCACGTGGCGTTCAAAGGGAAGGCGTACGTGAAGGTGCCGCACGTCTCTCCCGAGTACGCGGAAGGGCTGACCATGGACCAGCACATGGCCATCCGGCGGCACGACCGCCAGCGCGTGAACGAGTCCAACGTCATGACTCTCCTCGAGTCTAAGGGCCAGCTGCAGGCGATGGTCGATGCGCTGTACGACAAGCCCAAGGCTGGCAAAGCTACGGTCACGAAGGTGGCGTTGAAGGAAGCGTTGAAGTCCGTGAACGCCTTCAAGCCCTCCGGTAGCGGCGAGGCGGGGGCGGTTGCGGGTAGCAGGAGCCCGTCAGCGAAGGGCGTACCCTCTATGGTCAAGACAATCGGGACTTATCTCTCGAGGATGTTTGCGTCGCCGTATGACGACGACGAGGCCAAGGACTATGACGTGTCCTTCTCCGCGCCCACGGCACGTGATTCGGCGAGGGATGCCCAATGAGCCGCCTCAGCTCGGAATCCGTGAATCAGCTCAAGCTCGTGGCGGGAATGGTCGTGGGCCACACCAACTTCCGGCGCGCACTGACTCTGGCTAGATCCTGCATGGATCGGGCCGAATGGGTGGAATCCGCACCTGGCCTGATGGTGGTTGGGCCGTCCGGCTGTGGGAAAACGACTCTCGCCAAGGAACTCAAGCGCCTTTATCCGGAGCACATCACAGCGGAAGCGGCGGCGCTTCCGATCCTCTACATTCAGACCCCCTCTGAACCGACCATCAAGAGCCTCGCGGAGGCGATTTTGGCCGCTCTCGGTGTCGACGTGCCCGGGCGCCTTACCGCCGAGCAGATGACCCGACTCATCATCAAATGGGTCAAGGCTCGGAGAGTGCAGATGATCGTCTTCGACGAAGTGCAGCATTTCGCTGAACGCAAGCATGAGCGCGTTCGGATCGCTGCGGATTACTTCAAGATGCTCATCAATACCGCAGAGGTCCCGATTCTTCTCCTCGGTCTCGAATCGAGCGAAAAGCTGCTCGACACGAACGAGCAGCTTCGAAGGAGGTTTGCCTCGCGTGTACGTCTCGACCGATTCCGCTTCAAGCTGCCCAAACAGCAGGTCACGTTCCGAAACTTCCTGGTTGCTATACAAAAAAACGCGGGCCTCCAATTAGAGTGTGACCTCGAGGATATGGCAGTTGTCCAGAGATTTTACTGGGCGTCGGCGGGGCTGCCGGCCCACGTGATGAACCTGTTATTGGGCGGCGCCGAGTCAGCCTTTCGGGAAAGCAGATCTTTGGTGATGTTGACCGATTTCGGCACCGCCTTTGTTGAACATGTCTGGGAGCTCGGGTACGAGGATCTGAACCCGTTCTCGCCCCGCTTCATCGCGAGAGACCTCGTTCTTCCGGGTGAGCCCTTCGACTACATGTCCAACGAGGGGCCGCTGAGGCGGGCTGCGTGATCTCGGTGACCAGGACAGCTGCGGAGGCGCTATCGACGGCGCTTCCGCGGTTCTCCCCCCTTCTGAAAAGCCTGCCGCCCGGCGCGTCGATCGCAGGCTGGCTGATCCAGAACAGCGACCAGCTTCCAGCACAGGTGGTGCAGGCTCTCATAGAGTCGCCGGTTTCCGCCATGCGAACCTGGACGTCTGCCCGTGCCATGGCCGCGATGTGCGTCGCGGATGTGATGGAGATGGCCGGGGACGACCTGTCCGCGTGGCCACTCAAGGAACAAAATCAATGGACGGCGCTCATCACGAGCCGGATCGTGCGATTTTGTCCCGCCTGTATTCGCGACGGGATGCCTCACCAAAAGTATTGGCTGGTGGACGCGGTCACGGCGTGCACTCGGCATGGTTTCGTACTGGAGAATCTGTTCGCAGACCATGAGCGGTCAGACGGCCACGTCAACAGCGACCATAGCCCCTACTCGTGGCGGGGATTCGCTTTGTGGCCCAAAGCTTGGGCGTTAACCCGGATGATGCAGGCAAGGGCGGCCACAGCCCCCGCGCTGCGGTTGGCGAGATTTGTCGAGGCGCGTCTCATGAGCGTGAGACCTCCAAGCGACGTGAGCTATCCGGTGCAACTGGAGACCATGGCGATCCCTGAGCTTCTTCGATTGCTGGCCTTCGCTGGACGAATCGGAAACGGCCCCAACGTAACGGTAAAGATCTCGGCTGCAACAATGACCGAGGTCAGCATACAGACAGCTGAGCAGTGCGACAGCCTGTTTCACGGCTGGCCGACGAACGTCGGCGCGTACTTCAGGACGCTGCAGCGAGTCATCAACCCCGGGGTGGAAGTCCCGACAATCCAGAAAGCCTACGGCCCGTTCTACAACTACCTGTACGAGCACTTTGGGCAGCAACATTTCCGGTTCTTACGCGAAAAGGTAGTGGACTTCATCCTCGAGGAGTACCCGGGTCGGATAGACAAGCGCCATAGGCGCCTTGCTACGGAAGGTGACTTGGGTAAGGCCGCGTACCTCGATGGCGCAGCGGCGGCGCGCAAGCTCAATATCGGAACGAACACCCTCGTTTCTCTCATCGAGGCCAATCTGCTACCTGGACATGTTCTTCGCGGGGATCGACTGTTGCATGCGCGAGTCTTGGTGCCTAAGAGCGAAATCCACCGCGCTGCGGAGATCGTGGGCAAGCTTTCAACTGTGCGTGAAATCTGCGCAGCGCACGGCATTTCGAAAAACATATACGGCGCTCTCACAAGGGCGGGACTGATACAGCCGCCTAGTTCATGCCTCGCCGCACGCCAACTTGTGATTCGCAGTCAGATCGACGGCTTGTTCAACCTGATAGGAACGCACGCTTCGAGAACTCCGTGTCCCGCGCAAGTCATTAGTCTCATGAAGGCGGCCGAGATTGTCGCCCTCAGAAACTTACCCACCTACCTGCGCGATCTCTTCGAAAGACCGCTTCCGTTCTGGCGTGGAAACTCGGCCAAGCGTCCGCTCGATGTCTGGGTCTCGATCGATGATGTCTTAGCCTGGAAGAAACACCGTGGCCGCATCCTGGCCGGCGATCGCCTAACCCTTCCACAGTTCGCTAGGGAGTTTGGCCTCAAGGAAGAAGTGGTTTATCAGTTAATGGGGAAGGGCTTGATTGCGGTTTCCCGGGAGCGGGTGAATTTTCGTGAAGAGGCGTTCATCACGCCGGCGGCGTCGGGTGCATTCTTCGACAAGTACGTTCTCCTGGCGAAGAGAATCGGTCGATCTCGATCCGGCAGACACGCGGCGAAGCATCTCACAGGAATTGGAATTCGAGCCATTTTTGGGCCGGAGATTGATGGAACTCGCCAGTACGTCTACGAGAGGACAGCCATGTTTGAGACCGAGATCACGCGGTACCTGGATGCGAAAATAGGCGCGCGAGACTGCGCGTGACGTATCCTGCCGAGGCCATTGAGAGGTTCACTCGCGAGGCCGCTCGACTCGAAGGAGAGCTCCAGAATCTCCAACTCGACCTGGTGCGGATTGGCGAAGCGACAACGGACCCGGGGGGCGCGTGAATACTTGCTTCACGGTTGCGGGCGGCGCGTGCTCGTGATCGTGAGGTCGCTCAACAACATCTTTCGCATCTTCCCCGTGTCTCGGAAGCGAAAGCTCGAGCGTGATGAGCTCGCCGACGTGCAGATCAGCATGCACGCGTTCATGATGAATCTTTACGGATTCTTTGAAAACTGCGCATGGGTGCTGTGGCATCGCGACGGTTTGCGAGAGCACGTGAAGGAGCGCCGTGATGTGGGGCTCTTCAACGCGAAGTTCCAGAAGCACCTCCCGGCCGCGCTGCGCGCTCATCTCGATCTGCCGGCGATGAAACGCTGGCATATCGAATACCTCAAGAACTATCGTGACGCGCTGGCCCATCGGATCCCGTTGTATTTGCCACCGTCGCAGATGACCAAGGAAGCGGGCGAACGCTATCGGCAATTGGAAAACGCCAAGATCGAACTGTTGAAAGCGATGGACGTTGACGGATTCGAGAAGGCTGAGGCAGAGCAGTCGGCACTTGAGGAGCCCTGCTTCATGTTCCTGCACTCCTTTGCCGAGGACGCTGGTTCCCGTCCTCTCTACCTTCATCCGCAACTTCTGACGGACGCAATGACGCTCCTCGAATTCGGCAAGGTCTTTCTCGAGGAGATCGAGACTCGAGATCGAGCGGCAGATAAGCCCTAGGCCGACGCGCGATGTATGAGCTCAGGTCCTATCAGATTGGCGGCCTCACACTTCTGGAGGCGTTCGGCTCGCCGTTTTCCGCCGCAAATCTGTGGGAACTCACGGGAGAAAAGTCGCGCGTGGCGACGTTCACGCTCGCGGGAGGAAGCAAGGCGCGGGCCGCCTACGGTCGCGAGATCGTGGGCGTGATCCTCTATCCGCGCCAAGAGCGCGAAGGCGCTCCGGCAGCGCTCTCGGCCGATAGGATTCGAATCGAGGTCACGATGCGCGGCGTCTCGCCCGAGGCCACGCGCGCGCTCAAGTACGACGGGATAGCGCTCGCGGATATCGAGCTCGTGCAGTTCGTCCCCTTCGATTGCGCGACGGAGTTTCACGAAACCGGCGAGAAGAAGATTCCTAACATCATTGAGATTCTCTACGATCACGATCCGCTGCTTAATGTCGACCGGCTGACCCATAGCTACCTCGTGCTGAAGAACAACGCCGGTACCGAGCTCGCCCCCTTCGAGAAGGAGAGGATTGTCGGCATCACTCTCGGCCTCAACGACGGCCACATGGATTTGCAAATCCTCAGGCACTTTGGTTTCGACGAGACCTCCGTCAAGGACTCGATGGAGATCTGGTTTCACTTCTTGTCGACCAAGCGACGCCAGGGCAAGGCCTTGAGCGAGCGGGAGCGCGAGATCCTGGCCGACGTCACCGACGGCCGCCGACGGCCGCCGACTCGCGGCGTGCGCGGTCATTGAGAAGGAGCTGATTCGCAGTCGGCTCAAATCGGTCAATCCGGAGGTGGCGCCGGCGCTCGAGCGCGTGATGCGTTCGGGAACGGAGTTCGATCCCTCCACGCTTCTCACGGTCGGAAAGCATCAGGTGTACTGGACCCTCGAGAGCTATGCCCACATCGCACTTCGGCACGTGAAGGGCCTGCAGGTGGGCCAGTTCACGGACCGGACCGTGTTTCCATATCGCGCGGAAGACTTGAAAGCGCTTGTCGAGAAGGTCCTTGGCTGCGTGGAGGAGGAGATCGCGCACCACCATAAGAGCAATCCCGGCAGGCCTTTCTACCTGGTCGGTTCACGCTGCGTGTACTTCAACGGTGACTACTACGCGTTGCGCATCGATCCCTCGGGTCGGCTCGTGAACTTCCATCGCTGCGCACCGCGTGATGGCGCGGATTGAGGGGACTACTCAGGGCTCGTCGGCTACGGCGCCGCCGCGGAGGTTAAGAGGCACCCAAGCAGTTGCAGGCCGCGCAGCAGTATTCGGCCTTCGCATGCGTTGAGAAGCGCTTTGTGAACAACTACTTGCGCAAACGTAGAAACTTCTCCTGCGAAGGCCTCGCGCAGTAGCGACTAGTGCTTTTATTTCGTGTGAGCTTTCGAAGCTCGAACGCCACATTCTCCAAAGGAAACAGGCTCTTATGAAAGGTGGCGTATAGCCTTTTAACGAACGTCACACCGATTCTACGCGGCCTTTTTTACCTTGGCGGGGGCCTTCGCCTTTGCCTTGGGTTTTGCCGCGGCTTTTTTCGCCTTTCCACCCTTGCCCGACTTTGCCGCCAGCAATTCGACGGCCTCGTCGAGCGTAACGGTGGCGATCATGCCTTCGTCCGGAAGCGTGGCGTTGACCTTGCCGTGTTTTACGTAGGGCCCGTAGCGCCCTGAATAGAGAGCCACCGCCTGGCCGTCGTCGGGGTGCTTGCCAAGGACCTTGAGGGCGCCGCGACCACCGAACACCTTCGGTTCGGCAAGCAGGGCGACGGCACGGTCGAGGGCGATTTCGAACACGCTTTCTTCCTTCGGGATCGACTTGAACTGGCCGTCGTGGCTCACGTAGGGACCGAATCGCCCGATCGCCGCCACCACCTTCTTGCCACCTTCGGGATGTGGACCGAGGTCGCGGGGAAGCGCAAGCAGCTTCAGCCCCGTCTCGATGGTGACCGCATCGGGGGCGATGTTCTTCGGCACGGAGACGCGCTTGGGCTTCTTGTCGCCCTCCATCTCGCCCAGCTGGATGTACGGCCCGAACGGACCCTGCAGCAGCTGTATCAGCTTGCCGCTTTCCGGATCGGTACCCAGCTCGCGCTTGACCGCTTCCGTGCCCTCCGCGCCGTCGAGGTTGCGCGTGTAGTCGCAATCCGGGAAGCCGGCGCAGCCGATGAAGCGCCCGCGGCGCCCCAGGCGGATCGCGAGCTTGTGGTTGCCGCACTTGGGGCAGGTCTCGTCCATCTGCTCCTGGGTGACGTCCTTGCGGGAGACCGATTCCTTTTCGATGATCTGCGCCGAGAAACCCTTCCAGAACTTCTCGAGGACCGGGAGCCATTCCTCCTTGCCGTTCGAGATGTCGTCGAGCTCGTCTTCGAGCTTGGCGGTGAACTCGTAGTCGACCCAATGGGCGAAGTGGTCGGTGAGGAACTTGTTCACGACCCGGCCGACGTCGGTCGGGGTGAAACGCTTCTTGTCGAGGAGGACGTATTCGCGATTCTGCAGCGTCGAGATGATCGACGCATAGGTCGACGGGCGCCCGATGCCGTAATGTTCGAGCGCCTTCACGAGGCTGGCCTCGGAATAACGCGGGGGCGGCTGCGTGAAGTGCTGCTCGCCGTAGAGCTTCTCGATCTTCACCGCGTCGCCCGTTTCAAATGCCGGCAGGCGCTTGTCTTCTTCTTCCACGGCGTCGTCCTGGTCCTCGTGGTAGACCGCGTAGAAGCCGGCAAACACCATCGTCTGGCCGGTGGCACGAAAGATGTTGCCCGCTGCGCCCACCGCGAAATCGACCGCCACCGTATCGAACCTGGCCGGCGTCATCTGCGAGGCGATCGCTCGCTTCCAGATCATCTCGTAGAGCTTGCGCTGCTCGTCGTTCAGGTAGGGAAAGACCGATTCCGGGGTGCGGGCGATCGAGGTCGGGCGGATGGCCTCGTGTGCTTCCTGTGCGTTTTTCGACGTGCTGCGGTAGACGATGGGAGCCTTCGGCAGGTAGTCCGGGCCGTAATTCTTGGTGATGTAGCCGCGCATTTCCGCCACGGCTTCCTTCGAAAGAGTGACGGAGTCGGTGCGCATGTAGGTGATCAAGCCGGTTTCGACCTTTCCGACGTTGACCCCTTCATAAAGGCTCTGCGCGACCTTCATGGCGCGGTCGGTGGAGAAGCCCAGCTTGCGCACGGCCTCCTGCTGCAGGGTCGACGTCGTGAAGGGCGCGGCGGGTGAACGCGTCTTGCTCTTGCGTTCGACTTCCTTGACCTTCGCGCTGCCCTTGCCGTTCTCCTCCAGGAATGCGCGGACTTCGGCTTCGTGCTCGGCGCTGCCGACGGCAAACTGGTCGAGCTTGTCGCCCTTGAAATGCGTGAGCTTCGCGCTGAACGCGACCTTGTTCTTGGAGCTGTCGAAGTGGATCGACCAGTATTCCTGAGT
>Ga0163153_10000284_pt1 | contig 91431 bp, 72 predicted proteins | sample OliLakLV19MP6IB1_FD_148629 | JGI IMG/M metagenome (GOLD analysis project Ga0163153, IMG submission 148629) | Freshwater microbial mat bacterial communities from Lake Vanda, McMurdo Dry Valleys, Antarctica - Oligotrophic Lake LV.19.MP6.IB-1 | ecosystem: Environmental > Aquatic > Freshwater >...
GGTGATGATGGGACGCCGCTCGCTGCCGCTGCACAGCTCGGCGACCAAGATGCGCCCCATTCCCCGCCCCCCATTTCCCGCGTTGGTCCGGAGGTACGTTCAGCCATCGAGCGTCCAGTAGCCCGCGGCGAGCATTGCTTGAAGAACCTGCCAGTCTTGCGGACCGTCGAGGTTGACGCTGCGCTCCGGCGCCATCACGAACGCCAGCGTGCCCGGGGGCAGGAATGACCGCCCGGCGCGTAGGACCTGAGAATCGATCAGATAGTACGCGCCATTGAGCGCGTACGGCGTCGGCAACGCCTGACGCGGCCCCTCGTAGCCCGTGCCCGAATAGGGCTCGAGGCGTCCGTCCATGATGCGCTGCAACTTCTCCGGTCGCGGCTCGGCATGCTCGACGACGCTCACCATCGCCGGCGCCTGTGCCTGTTCGAAGCCGCGCAGCAGCGCGTCGAGATCCGCCAGAGTTCGCAGCGGCGAGGTCGGCTGCAGGAGCAACAGGAAGCCCTCCGCGACCGCGCCCTCGTCGAGCAGATGGAGAACCACGTCGACGGTTTTCGCCGTGTCGCTGGCGAGTGGCGCCGGACGCACCGTGGCGATCACCCCGTCGATGCCTTCGACGGCGGCGAGAATCGCCGGGTCGTCACTCGACACGACGACCCGGTCGACCGAAGCGCAGCGGCGGGCGAGCCGCGCGGCGCGGGCCACCAGCGGCTCGCCGCCGAGCACCAGCAGGTTCTTCCCCGGTAGCCCCTTGGAACCGCCGCGCGCCGGGATGATCGCCGTCAACGGCCTACCTTTGACCATGCTCTCCCTCCCCGTCCGCGCCGACGTGGGTCAATACGTCAGCATCTTCTCTATGGTCAGCGGCGCCGTCGCCAGCACGGCGGCGATGCGCTCGCCCGCCGTGCCGTCGCCGTACAGGGCGTCGCGCGCCGCACCGTGGCTGGCGAACATCTTCGTGATCGCGGCGCGGATCGCTGTGCGGTCGAAGTCGACGTCGACGACGTTGGCGCCCCGGTCACGCCCCTGCTGGCGGGTGCCGATGTTCACCGCCGGCACGCCGAGATACGCGCATTCGCGGATTGCCACCGACGAGTTGCCGACGATGCCGCGCGAATGGATCAGCACCGACAGAAAGTCGAGCGGCTGCAGGTTGCGATAGAAGTGCACGTTCGGCAGCTCGCCGCGCTCGCGGAACGCGCGGATCGCCTTCGACGTTGCGTCGGAGCCGGCATCGACGTTCGGCCAGAACCACAGTGTCGGCCAGCCCCCGTCGCGCACGGCGCACAAAGTCTCGTGCGCATGCTCGTAGGCCTGCCCGTACTCCGTCGTCACCGGATGCTGCATGACGACGATGTAGCCATTCTCGAGCTCGAGCGCAGCGCCGACGCCGCCGTAGTGCGAGAGGACTTCCTCGAGATCACGGGGTTCGGCTTCCAGCGCCTGGCGGGCGAGGTCGATCGAAGGGCAGCCGGTGACGTGTATCTGCTCGGGTCGCTCGCCGAGCCGGATCACGCGTTCGCGCGCATGCGGCGACGCCACCAGATGCAGGTCGGCGAGCTTGGTGATCGCATGCCGCACCTTCTCGTCGATCGAGCCGGTGACCTCGCCGCCCTGCACGTGGACCAGCGGGATGTTCATGTAAGCGGCCGCCACCGCGGTTGCGATCGTCTCGAAGCGGTCGGCGATCGTCACCACCATGTCGGGGCGCAGGTCGTCGAACACCGTCGCCAGCTCCACGAGGCCGATTCCCGCCGACTTGGCGGAGGTGACCAGGTTCTCGCCCTCGACGATCATGTAGACCTTGCGATCGACCTTGAAGCCTTCGCGCTCGATCACGCTGATGGCGTCGCCGTAGCGCTCGAGCAGCGCGGACGCGGCGACGACCAGCTGCAGCTCGAGGTCGGGATGCGCCACGATCGCCTCGAGCGCCGTGCGGATGCGCGAGTACGAGGGCCGGGCGGTGATGACGACACAGACTCTACGAGCCATGCATGAGCCTCATGTTAGTTTCGCGACGCTCCCGGACCAGTCCCGGGGGCGATCCGATAGATCTGCCCCATGACGGCGGAGCATTGCACGCCCGCAAACCGGGAGAGCGCGCGCTGCAGCCGCTCGATGCGCTCGACCACCTCGGCCGGCGCAAGCCCCGGATAGCGATGCAGATTGTGCTTCGGCCCCGTCTTGTGGTCGGGGATGAGGGCCGTCACCCGCTTGCGGAGTTTGCGCCAGCGCGATTCGAGGTGGCCGCGCGCTTGCGTCGGCAGATCCGGAAGCGGCTCGTCGGCAGTCGCACGTGCAAGCCGCGCAACTTCGTCGGCGATCCGCTCCGCCGCCAGCGGTCCGTCGGTCGCCGCGACGAAGCGCCTGAGGATCCGCCACTGCTCGGCGGTCTGCGTGAACGGCTCATCGGTGTCGAGGCGGCTCTGGACGAGATCGCCGACCGCGCGCGCATCGTGCGCCTGCACGCTGAGCGCGTTCGAAATACCGGACCCGGCGGTCGGTGTCTCGGGCGTCATCAGGGAAATCGCCGGCCGGCCCAGAAGGAAGGATTCGAGTCCGGTCGTGCAACTGTTGTGCAGCATCACCCGTGCGGCGAGCAGCCAGGGAATCACCGGGCCCTCGTGCACGACCTGCACGTTCGGGCGGATGCGGGCGATCGCGCGCCAAGCTTCCGGCGACTCGGACGGATGCGGCCGCACCACGATCGTCGTCGCATGGAACCGTGCCGCCAACTCCGGGATGGCGCGCTGGAAGATCGCGAACAACTCGCGCCGCTGCGCGAAGAAACGCAGCACATCGGGATGCTGCCTGGCCGCGGTCGCCGGGTCGTTGACCGGAATCTTCACCAGGCTGTTGACCATGCCGAAGTTCGAGTTGAACAGAACGAACGTGCCGTAGCGCGCGCGCAGCGCCGCGACCGCGGGCTCGTAGAAGCCGCGCAGCTCGGGCCGCAGCAGGTCGATGCGCGGATTGCCGCTGACGTGAATCGGCGTTCCCGGGTAGCCTGGCGCCCCCGCGATCAGCTCGCGGTTGACCTCGCCCCAGGCGAAGAACGCGCGCACGTAGGGGATCGTGCGCGGCGAGATCCGGCGTTTGTAGTAGACCTCCGGAACGTAGGCGACCAGACCCTCCTCGTCCCAGGCGACGATGCGGTGGCCGAGTTGCCGCAGCACCGAGAAGATCCGCCCCGACTGCGGCGCGAGGTCTTTGGCGACATAGACCGAGCGCGGCAGTCGATGCAGTTCGGCGTGGATCTCGTGGCGCGCGCCGATGTAGGTCGTCACCCCGCGTTCGGCGAGTTCGCAGGCGACCAGCAGCTTGGCGTCGAACTCGCGCTGCTGGTTCTCGGAGGGGAGGATGACCGCGGGCATAGCGTCCGACGTGTACCCGTTCGCGGCGCGTACCCGCAAGCAACCGCGTGCGCGCGCAACCGCGCCCCGTCGTCCCCGCGCAGCTTGTCCCCGCTGAAGCGGGGAGCAGGGCCCAACCCCATCATCGTCCGACGGATCCGACGAATCCGACGGATCTGTCCGATCCCCCTCTCAACACGGGATACCCCGCTCCACCGGCGGCTGCGGCGATCGGTTGACAGGACGCAGGCGAGCATCGAGAAGGTGTCGGCGCGATAGATCCGAGCGCCGGAGACGACCATGTGCGGAATTCTCTTCCACCGCTTTCGCCGCGAGCCGGCCCGCCGCGAGGTCTACGCGACCGCCCTCGGCCGCATGGCAAGCCGCGGTCCCGACCATGAGGGCTTCAGCGCCGGCGACGGTTTCCGCGCCGGCCACCGCCGCCTGGCGATCATCGACCTCGATCCCGAAGCCAACCAGCCGTTCTGGAGCGCCGACGGCCGCTACGTGCTCACCTACAACGGCGAACTCTACAACTACCGCGAAGTTGCAGCGCGACTGCTTGCGGCCGGCGTCCGCTGCCGCACCGCGAGCGACACCGAAGTTGTGCTCCTTGCGCTCGACACCTTCGGCGTCGAGCCGGCGCTGCGCCAATTCCGCGGCATGTTCGCCTTCGTCCTCCACGACACCGTCGCCGGCACCACCCTCGCGGTGCGCGACCACTTCGGCCAGAAGCCCCTGTATTACGCCACCCTCGACGACGGCGTCATCTTCGCATCCGATCCGCTCGCGGTGATCGACATCAGCGGCCGTCGTGAACCGGATCGCGGCGCCTACGAGGCGTACCTGGCGACGGCAACGTCGACGGGCACCCGCGGTTTGCACACGACGCGGCAGAGCTTCTTCGCCGGAGTCGAGATCGTCCCCGCCGGTCACATCCTGCGGGTTGCGCGCGACGGCGGGGTAGCGCTCGAGCGCTACTTCGCACCCTGGGAGTTGGTCGACGAGGACCGTCACCGCGAACTCGCGGCGCGCGACGGCGACGCCCTGCTCGACGAGTTGGACGCCCTGCTCGCGCAGTCGGTTGCCCGGCATCTCGTCAGCGACGTGCCTGCCGGGGTGCTGCTCTCGGGGGGAATCGATTCGAGCGCGGTGTTCTGGTATGCCGCCGCGCGCAACGGCTCGCTGCAAACATTCACCAAGACGTCTCCCGGAATCGAGACCCTGCCGCTGACGGTCGTGCCGCAGCTATTGCAACGCCGCCCGGCGACCGCGCACTTCATCTTGCAGCGCAAGGCGACGTTCGTCCGCGAACTCGATTCGTTCGTGCGCCGTTCGCATGCACCGAGCCGGTGGAACTCGGGGCCGAGCATGGAGAGCCTGTGCCACGCCGCGCGCCGCAACGGCGTTCTCGTGCTCCTCGGCGGCGACTGCATCGACGAGTTCTTCGGCGGCTACATCCACTACCGGGACTACTTCGAGAGTCGCCCGGAGCCGGACGATCTCGGCCCGCTGATCGATCTGATCGCCAGCGCCGATGGCCGGCATGCGCCGCTATGCGCGAGCTATCTCGAGGAACAACGGGCGGTGCGGACGGCGATTCTCGAGCGGCTCGCCTTTCTCGCCGATCCGCATGAGCGCCTCCGCCACGCGACGCTGCTCCACGACAGCGCGACCTTTCTGCAGACCTGTTCGCTGCCGCATTCCGACGCCTACTCGATGGCCGCGTCGGTGGAGTTGCGCAACCCGATGCTCGACCTCGACCTGTTCGCCTTCGTGGTGAATCTGCCGATGCACTTGCGTGCCGACCGGCATGAGAACGGCGAGTACGGCAAGGTGTTGTTCCGCCGGCTTGCGGAGCGCGAGATCGGTGCCTTCACCAACGTTGCAAAGGAAGGGACGCGCAACTACGCCATGGCGATGGCCGATCCCGCGTATTGGAACCTCGACGCATTCTCGATCGCTAGTTTATGCCGCTTGCCCACCACGCCCGACAAACGCGACCTCATTCGCATGATCAACTTGGAATTCTTCCACAACGCCTTCTTCGCCGGCGCCGCCGAGCGCGCCCCGGCCGAGCTGATGACCGCCGCCGGACGGCGCGAGTTCGTCATGGATGAAGCCGCCACGTGAGCGCTCAGCCGTAGCCGCAGGACGCTTCACATGAGGGAGTCGCTTGGAGAGCGACGGTACGCGATGCTCTATCTCGATTCATCGGCGATCGTGAAGCTCGTCGTACGCGAACCGGAGTGGCAGGCACTTTGAGCCTACCTCCGACGCAACCAGAGCGCCTGCTTGACCCCCTCCGCGGGCGGCCCCTATATGGACTTTGACCCAAGGCAGCGGCGTCAGGATGGGAAACATGCGATCGGTAGGCGATGGATTGAAGGCGGGGAACGCCAACTGGACGTTTGGCGAGGGAACCGCCGCGCAGTTCGATGATCATGTCGCCAAGTCGGTACCGTTCTACCTCGAAGGGCACGCGCTCATCTGTGCGCTGAGCGACTTCTTCGTCAAATCCGGATCGACCGTCTACGAGATCGGGAGCTCGACCGGGGCGCTCACCTGCAAGCTCGCGGCGCACAACGCCGCGAAGAAGGCGACGCGCTTCGTCGGCCTCGACGTCGAGGCGGAAATGGTCGCGGAGGCCGACAAGCGGCGCACCGCACTCGGGCTCGCGAACGTCGAGTTCGTCGCCGACGACGCGCTGATCCACCCCTTCGAACCGGCCGACCTGATCGTCGCCTACTACACCGTGCAGTTCGTCCGCCCGAGCCATCGCCAGCAACTGTTCGACCTCGTCTACAGATCGCTGCATTGGGGCGGTGCCTTCATCATGTTCGAGAAGGTGCGCGCGCCGGATGCGCGCTTCCAGGACATCACCACGACGCTCTACGCCGACTACAAACTCGAGCGCGGTTACTCGCCCGATGAGATCGTCTCCAAGACGCGCAGCCTCAAGGGCGTGCTCGAGCCGTTCTCGACCCAGGGCAACCTCGACCTGCTGGCGCGGGCCGGCTTCGTCGACACCATGACCGTCATGAAGTACATCTGTTTCGAGGGCTTCCTCGCCATCAAGTAGTCCTCCTCACTGGCGATTTCGCCGCTAACGTCTGCAAGGTTCCATGAGTGCCATCCGCCATTTCGTCAAGGACAACGGGAAGCAACTGCCGGTTGCGGACGACTTCCTCCTGCCGTTTCTCAACCCGACCTCGCCGGGCACGCACTACTGGGAGCCACCGCCCGCGCACAACAAGGACGTGATTCGCCGCCAAGACGGCCGCGTCATGCTGCAACTCCATCAGCTCGCCGACCTCGTGCGCCGCGCCGGCGTCGACCTCACGGGCAAGGCGATGCTCGACATCGGCACCGGCAACGGCATGATCCCGCGCCTCATGCTGCAGTACACCGGACTCGAGCGCGCGGTCGGCATCGACCCGTATCTCGACGGCGAGCACATGACGAGCTGGATCGCGCACGACCGCGACGAGTTCTTCCGCGAGATCGTCGCGATCATCGACGAGCGCTGTGGGGGGACGTTCGACTTCGCGCGCTACGCCGAGCTCACCAAGGAACAGGACATGGCGTTGCGCCCGGCGCCGTTCAGCTACACGGCTCCGGGTCCAAAGCAGTTCCGCTTCCAGCAGATCGGCGCCCACGAGATCGATCAGCTCGACGAGAAGTTCGACCTCTTCTACGCCAAGGCCATCGACCACATTCCGAATTGGGAAGGCATCCTCGCGGCGATGCAGCCGATCGCCAAGCCAAATGCCCTCGTGGTCATCAAGCACTTTTCGTTCTTCTCGTACCTCGGCCCGCACCGCTACGCGACGACCAACATCCCCTGGGGACACCTGCTGCTGACGGACGACGAGTACCGTCGCTTCGCGCGCGAGTTCCACGGCGAACGCGCCGACAAGATGATCGACTTCTACTTCACCGGCCTCGCCTACCCGCGCACGACGATGTCGCAACTCACCGACATCGCCCGGCGCTACGGCTTCATGCTGACCGCAAGCATCGTCGAGCCCAACAAGAGTCTCGCGAAGTTCCATCACTTCATCGACCAGATCGAGGACTTCTGGCCGATGGTGCGCGGCAACCACCCGTTCGTATCGGTCGAGGAGATGTTCTCCGGCCGCTGCCACATCATGTTCCGCTACGCGGGGTAGCAGACCGTTGAGAAAGCTGGTGCCCGTCGACGGGTCTAACAGCCCGTTGAAAAAGTGGAACGCCCCCTTCGACGCAACTCAGGGCAGGCTTCGAGACGGCGCTACGCGCCTCCTCAGGCCGAACGGTAAACCGAGCGATTCCGTTCGCGCGGAGGAGCCCCGGAGGGGCGTCTCGAAGCGCCAGCCAGTTTTTCAACAGGCTCATAAATTTGAACTCGCGGGGCATCGGATCTTGGTGAGAATGTCGAAGAACCTGCAGGTGCTTTTCTACGGACTGCGGATCGCCCTGGTCGGCCTGCTCGCGGGCTGCGCGGCGCAGATCGAACGCCCGCGGTCGCTCGACGCGACGGCGATCGTTCTCGTCGAGCACGGTCCCCTGAACCGCTGCGGCGATGTCGCCGAAACGAGCTGCCGTAGCGCGGCTGATTGCCCGAAGGGCCCCTGCGTCTCCGCGCTACCGACCGATGCGGGCGCCTTCGGACGCGACGGCGGCCACACCGTGCAGATCGGCGACCGCGTGCTCTGGCAGTTCGGCGATACGTTCGCCGTCGCCGGCATGCTCTCCGCGACAGCCGCGTGGAGCGACACCGCAGACCCACTAGCGCTGCGTGACGCAGTCGCCGCAACCGGCAGGCCAGTGCAGTTCCTCCCGTTCACGGCTGGGGAACTCGCCTACAACGAAGCACACGCGAATCCGCCGCCATGTTGTGCTGCCGATGCCAAGTGCCCGAGCGACGAGCCCTACTGCAACTGTCCCGCGAACACCGACTGCACCACCCGCATCGCGCTCTGGCCCGGTGACGGCGCGGCAACAGGCAGCGGCGGCGCCACCATCTATTACGACCGCCAGATCGTCGGCGTCGCGCCCTACGACTTCGCCGGCGCCGGCATCGGCGTCGCTACCGTGCGCGCCGGCGCGCCGACGGCGACACGTATGCTCACCGACTCGGGCGAGCCGGTGCTGCTCTTCGCGGCCGACGAGCCCCACTTTGCGCGCGGCATGCAGGTGGATGACCCCGACGGCTCGTTCTTCTACCTGTACGCGAACACCAACCGTGTCGGCTGCTCCGTCGACGTTCTTCTCGCGCGCGTGCCGCTCGAGCATATGAGCGAACGCGCGCATTTCCGGTTCTGGACGGGAAGTCAGTGGAGCGCGACGCTCGCCGACGCCCGGCCGATCGCACGATCCATCCCGGGAGCCCTCGGTTCGGTGAGTTGGAACGAGCACTTGCAGGCCTACCTCAGCGTTTGGAGCGACATCTGCACCGGCGGACAGGTTCTCGCCTTGCGCTCGGCACCTGCGCCGCAAGGCCCTTGGAGCGAAGCCGTGGCTGTCGATCTCACGCCGCTCGGCGCCCAGCCCGACGCCTACTACGGCATGGCGCACCCGGAGTTCGGCCGCGGCCGAGAGATCGTTGTGACCTACTTCCAGCCTCTCGATCTGGTCTACGGGCAGATGCGTCTGCTCCGCCTGACGCTGCCTTGACAGCCCGTTGAAAAAATCCGGACGTGCCCTTCGACGCAACTCAGGGCAGGCTTCGAGACGCGCCTACCGGCGCTCCTCAGCACGAGCGGTTTTCCCGATGCAGACTAGGCTTTCCCGTTCGCCCTGAGGAGGCGCGAAGCGCCGTCTCTAAGCCTGCCCTGAGTTGTGGTGAAGGGGGCGTTCCACTTTTCTACCGGCTGTTGATGCGCGCTCTACCCCTTCGGCGCTCGCCGTAGCATAAAGGGAGACCGAGGAAGGTCTGCGCAACATGGCTACCCCCAACGAACGAAGCGAATCCGCGCCAACCGAGACTGACGACGCCGGCGTCCTCGGTTTGCCCACGCAACTCGTTGCGGCGCTCCGCAACGCGCTGGACATCGCGCGTATGGGTCGCCTCGAGCAAGCAGCAAAGACGCCCTACGAGGTCGTGCGACGCGAGCCCACCTTTGCCTTGCGGCGCTACGAACGTGCCGAGTCTGCGCGCGGTGACGCACGGCACGCGAGCAAGTCGAAGTCTCGCGTCCGCCGACCGGCAGTAATCCTCGTGCCACCGCTGATGATCACTTCCGAGGTCTACGACATCGCCGCGGAAGGCAGTGTCGTCGGCGCGCTTCTCGACCGGGGCATCGATTCGTGGGTCGTCGACTTCGGCGCGCCCGAGCGTCAGGAGGGGGCTCTCGAACGCACCCTCACCGACCATGTGCTCGCCTGCAGCAAGGCCGTCGACCACGCGCGCGAAGTCAGCGGCGGGGATGTCCACCTGGCCGGCTACAGCCAGGGCGGCATCTTCGTCTATCTCGCCGCCGCCTACCGACGCAGCGAGGGTCTCGCTTCGCTCATCACTTTCGGCAGCCCGGTGAACGTCCACAGTCAGGTGCTTCCCGGCGTTCCGGACAGAGTGGCCGTGCCGCTGATCGAAGCGCTCGGCTCGGTGCTGGCGATGGGCTTCTCGCGCACCGCGGTGCCCGCTTGGCTGTCGCGCAACACGTTCCGGCTGCTCAGCCCGACCAAGGAAATCCAAAACCAGCTCGAGTTTCTGCGCTCGCTCAGCGACCGCGAGACGCTGGCGCGTAAGGAAGGCCAGCGCCGTTTCCTCGGCGGCGAGGGCTTCGTCGCCTGGCCGGGTCCGGCGTTCCGCGAGTTCATCGAGCAGATGATCATGGGCAACCGGCTGTTTTCCGGCGGCTTCGTCGTCGAGGGGCGCACGGTGACCATGGCCGACATCACGTGCCCGGTGCTGGCCTTCCTCGGCGAGAACGACGACATCGCCCGGCCACCGACGGTGCGCTCGGTCGCCGATGCCGCGCCGCGGGCCGAACTTTGGGAAGCGTCGATCCGCGCCGGACACATGGGCCTGGTGATCGGCAGCCGGGCGCTGGAGCAAACCTGGCCCACGGTCGCCGCGTGGATGTTCTGGCGCGAAGGCAAGGGGCCGCAGCCGGACCTCGTCGTCCCGCTCGGCGCTCCGGGCGAGAAGCGGCGCCGCAAAGGCGGGCGCAAGGGTCGTGCGGCGCAAGCGAAGCGGCCGGGGGTCGGCGGCCTTCTCGGCATGGCGGGATCGGTCGGCAGAGACGCGATCGGGCTGCTGTTCGACACGGCCGGCGAGGGCGCCGAAGCGGTGCTGAGCGTCGGCTCCAACCTCACCCGGCAGCTGCCGCGGCTCGCGCGCCTCGAAGGGCTGCGCCGCGATACGCGCGTCGGCTTGGCGCTGACGCTCGCGGAGCAGGCAAAGCACAATCCCGACGATACCTTCTTCCTCTACGAGGGACGCGCGCACACCTTCGCCGCCGTCGACCGCCGCATCGACGCCGTCGTTCGCGGCCTGCTGCAAATCGGCGTGCGCACCGGCGATCACGTCGGCGTTCTGATGGATACCAGGCCGACCGCGCTCGCGCTCGTCACCGCTTTGAACCGCCTGGGCGCGGTCGCCGTCCTGCTCCGCCCCGAAGGCGATCTGACCGCGGAGATCAACGCCGCCGGCGTCGAGCACGTAGTCGCCGATCCGAGCAACGCAGCCACCGCTGCGCGGGTCTGGAGCAAGACGGTCTACGTGCTCGGCGGCATCAATGCAGCGAGCCGCGCCTTGCCAACCGGCGCGGTCGACATGGAGCTGATCGACCCGGAACACGTGATGGTGCCGGCGTGGTACGCGCCGGCACCGGGTCGCGCCGAGGACGTCGCATTCATCTTCTTCGCCGGGCGCGGCAAGTCGTTGCACGCCAACCGCATCACCAACCGGCGCTGGGCGCTTTCGGCGTTCGGCACCGCGTCGGCGGCGGCGCTGACGTCGAGCGACACCGTCTACTCTTGGACGCCGATCCAGCACCCCACGGGATTGATGGTGTCGGTAAGCGGCGCGCTCGCCGGCGGCGCGCGGCTGGCGCTGGCGCATGGCTTCGCGGCGCGGACGTTTTGGGACGAGGTACGGCGCTATGGCGCGACGGTGGTGTTCTATGCGGGGACGATGCTGCGCGAGCTCGTCGACGCGCCGCACGACCCGGCCGAGCGCAAGCATCCGGTGCGGCTGTTTGCGGGCTCGGGCATGCCGCGCCCGCTTTGGCAGCGGGTGGTCGAGAGATTCGGGCCGGTGAACGTGCTCGAGTTCTACGCAACCACTGAGGGCAACGCGATTCTCGCGAACGTCGCCGGCAAGAAGATCGGTTCTTGCGGCCGCGTACTGCCGGGGAGTGCGGCGGTACGGGTCGCGTCGTGGGACGTGGAATCCGGCGAGCCGGTCTATCTCGCCTCGGGATACGTTCGTCCAGCGGCGGCGGACGAGTCCGGGATGCTGTTGGCAAGGGTCGAGCGCGAACGCGGCGCGCTCGAGGGCAAGCCGCTACGCAACGTCTTCGAGCGCGGCGACGCATGGAGCGTGAGCGGCAACTTGTTCCACGTCGATGGGGACGGCGACTTCTGGCTGGGCGACCCGGTGAGCGATCTGATTCGCGGTCGCGACGGGTTCATTGCCACGGTGCCGATCGAGGAAGCGATAGGGGAGCTACCCTTCGTCAGCGCAGCCGCGGCCTATGGATTGAAGTTACGAAGCAGCGCTCCCGAGGTACCGGCAGTGGCGATCGTCCTGCGCAGGCGCAAGGAGATGGATCACGAGACGCTCGAGCGGCTGGTCGCCGAGCGCCTCGCCGAAGCCTCGCGTCCGGTGATCGTGCGGGTCGTCAGCGAGTTGCCGATGACGGCCGGCTACCGCGTGCTCAAGGGACCGTTGCGCGAGGAAGGGCTGCCGAAGGCCGATCTGCAACGCGGCCGGGTCTGGTATTGGGATGCCGATGAGAGCCGGTACGCCAAGCTCCAACCGGCGCGCCTCGAACGCCTGCGGAGGCAAGTGCGCAAGGCGCGAACCTAGTACCGAATCGCCAAGCTGACTTGATGCAGCAAACGCCTTGGCGGTGCGCCGTCCCGACGGAGTGCCCGAACCACTTGCTCGTAGTTCAGGCTAGGGACCTTCGTCATACAGCGAGATCAACCTCACCGAGAGGACTGCGCTTGCACTCGCAGCACGTGCAAGCTGAACAGTTCGTCGGCGTCGACCATGATGTCCACCGGTGTCCAGCCCGCCTCGAATGCCAAACGGTGGAAGTCGGTGACCCCGTATTTGTAGCTGTTCTCGGTATGGATGGTCTCGCCGCGACTGAAGGCGAAGCCGTGTCCGGCAACCGCCACCAACTGGTCGACCAGGCTCACGAGGTGCATCTCGATGCGTCCCTCGGCGGCGTTGTACCAGGACCTGTGCGCGAAGCGATCGCGAACGAAGCTACCGCCCAGTTCCCGATTGATGCGGTCGAGGAGGTTCAAATTGAAGGCCGCGGTGACTCCCTCGGCGTCGTCGTAGGCGGCTTCCAAGACCGCGATGTCCTTCTGCAAATCGACGCCGACGATCAACAACCCGTCGGTGCCGAACAGCGGCCGGATCGTGCGGAGAAACTGCACCGCCTCGCGCGGCGTGAAGTTGCCGATCGTCGATCCGGGAAAGAAGCCGATCCGCCGCGCGGTCGAATCGGTCAGCGATTCCGGCAGTTCGATCGGCCGGGTGTAGTCGGCGCAGACCGCCGTAACCGGAACCGCCGGGAAGTCGTGCGCGAGCGTTTCGGCAGCTTGGCGCAAATGCTCCCCGGAGATGTCAATCGCCGTCATGCCCTGCGGGTTCGCGAACGCCGCCAGCAGCACGCGCACCTTCTCGAGCGACCCGGCGCCGAACTCGATGAGTTGAATTCCCGGCCCGATCGCTGCCGCGAGGCGCGCCGCATTGCGGCGCAAGATCGCCAGCTCGACCCGGGTGAGGTAGTACTCCGGCAGTGCGCAGATGCGCTCGAACAGCTCCGAACCGCGCTCGTCATAGAAGAACATCGGCGACAGCCGTTTCGGCATCTGCGCCAACCCCGCAATCACGGAATCGGCAAAGCTCTCGATCGCTGGGGCGCAATCGATGTAGGCGATACGGGGAGAGTCTTGCGTGGCCATCATAGATCCTTGGCGAGACGCAGGCCCGAGACCTGCCACTGCGCAGCGGGTGGAAAGAAGTTGCGGTAGGTGGGACGCCAATGGCCGGGCGGGGTCAGGCACGAACCGCCGCGCAAGACGTACTGGCCGCACATGAACTTGCCGTTGTACTCGCCCAACGCGCCGGCCACTGCTTTGAAGCCGGGGTACGGGGAGTAGGCCGAACTCGTCCACTCCCAAACGTCCCCCTCGAGCTGGGCGCAGCACTGCTCCGGAGTCCGGTGCTCGGCGACCGATGGACACAAGCGGCCGCTGTCGAGATCGTTGATCGGGCCGAGATCGACGGCGGATGCCGCCGCCACCTCGAGTTCCTGCTCGCGCGGCAAACGCGCTCCCGCCCAACGCGCGAAGGCATCTGCTTCGAAATACGAAAGGTGTGCCACCGACTCGTGCCAATCGATGGGCCGACGACCATGGAGCGTGAACACCGACCACGCGCCGTCGCGACACTCCCAGTAGAACGGCGCCGCGCGTCCTCCGGCATTCACCCAATCCCAGCCGAGCGACAGCCAATGCCGCGGCTCGGTGTAGCCGCCATCATCTATGAACTCGCGAATCTCGCCATTGGTGACGGGGCGCGACGCCAAGCCGAAGGGCGAGACGTGATACAAATGACGCGGCGTCTCGTTGTCGAACGCGAAGCCATCGCAGGCATGACCGATATCGCGTAATCCCGACTCGAACTCGATGAAGCGCAGCGCCGGCGCTGCGCCGGCGGTTGGCGGCGGAAGCGCGGCGTAGGCCGGAGCGATCGGGTTCTGCGCCAACGCGTGCTTGATGTCGGTCAGCAAGAGCTCCTGGTGCTGCTCCTCGTGGTTGCAGCCGAGTTCGATGAGTCCGGCGATCTCGGGCCAGTCGTCGCGCCGCGCCAGAGTGGGTATCTGCTGCGCCAATCGCTCGGTCACCGACGTTCGATACGCGCGGACCTCCGCCAGACCCGGACGCGTGATCAACCCGCGTTGCGGACGCGGCTGCCGCGCCCCCTCGGCCTCGTAGTAGGAATTGAAGTGGAAGTGGAAGTCGGGGTCGTGGGCGCGGAAGCCCGGCTCGAAGGCGCGCAGAACGAAGACTTCGAAGAACCACGTCGTGTGTGCCAGGTGCCACTTTGCCGGACTCGCATCCGGCATGGATTGAACCTGCGCGTCCTCGGCCGAAAGCGGCCGGGCGAGGGTCTCGCTGCGCGCACGCACTGCCAGGAAACGCCGTTGGAGCGCGTCCTCCTCCAAGGATGCAGTAGCGATCGGCAGGTGATTCGATGTGTTCACAGCAGATCCTCGCGCGCAAACAGCCGTAGAGACTTCGCCTGGGAGAAAATAAACTCAAGCTAGTCGATCGAGCGATCAATGCAACCGTTCGCGCAACCAAACTGCCGCCTGCTGCGGCGTGCGCTTGTCTGTGTCGCGATCCACGAGCGCGTTGGCGCCGCGCATGAGCGCCACGGGGATGCTCTCGCAAAGGGAAGTGAGACTCCGAGCGATGTTTGCATCGGCTGCGGCGCGCGGCGAAAGCAGGATCACTGCGTGGTAGGGTGGAAATGCGGCAAGTGGATCGTCGAGCACGACGAGGTCGAACGAATCGAGGCGGCCATCACTCGAGAATGCCGTGATCAGGTCGACCTCGTTGCGGGCAACCGCTTCGTACATGAAGGTCGAGTCGAAGGTGCGCACCTCGCCGAATCGGAGCCCGTACGTCGCACTGACCTTCGTCCACTCCGGGCGGCTGAAGAACTCGTAGTCGCTGCCGACGACGAGCTGCGGCGCCAGGCGCGCGAGATCGACGAGCGAGCGGATCCCGAATGCGGCGGCGCGCTCGCGGCGCATGGCGAAGGTGTAGGCATTCTCGAACCCGAGCGAACACAGCAGCCGAATGCCGTCGTTCTCCGCAAGATGACTGGCGACGAGCGACGTCACCTGCCACGGTTCGGGCGTGTCCTGCCGACGCAGATGATTGGCCCAGATAGTCCCGGTATAGTCGACATAGACCTGAATCTCGTCGCGGCGCAGGGCTTCGAATGCCACGGTCGACCCAAGGCTATCGACACTCTCGATCCGGTAACCCGAGGCGCTCAACTCGTCGGCAACGAGCGCCGCCAGGATGTACTGTTCGGTGAAACTCTTCGCGCCGACGCGCACCACCTCGAGACGAACGGTCGATTCTTCATCGCGCTTCGCAACGGACTTCGCGCCGGCGGTAGTGTCGTCCGCAGGCACGAACCAGTCGACACCGCTGCGCGGGGCGATGGCGCCGAGGAGGCCGAGCAAGATCAAGCAAACTGCTGCGGCGCCAACGAGGGCGCGACGTCCGGGCTGCATACCGCGCTCCGCGAGGGCGATGATGCCATCGACGAGCAACGCCAGTGCGGTCGCGGCAGCGCAGCCGAGCAGGACGACATCCCAGCGTCGGGTTTGCAGGCCGGCGAAGATGTAGTTGCCGAGACTGGTCTGCCCAATCGGGGTCGAGAGCGTTGCGATGCCGACGACCCACACCGCGGCGGTACGGATGCCTGCGAGGATGACGGGGGCGGCCAGCGGAAGTTCGATACGCCACAAGAGCTGACGCTCGGTCATACCCATGCCGCGCGCCGCTTCGACGACACCGGCATCGACACCGGTGATGCCCGTCACGGTATTTCGCAGCACAGGCAGCATGCTGTAGAGCGTCAGCGCGGCTACCGTGGGTGCGAAGCCGAAGGAGTTCAGCAACGGAACCATGAGCGCGAGCAGCGCCAGACTGGGGATGGTCTGGATCGCACCGACCACGGCCAGCACCGGCCAGCGCAATCGATCGTACTTGGCGATGAACACCGCCAGCGGCAAGCTCAGCAGGACGCCTGCCACGAGACCGACGAGGGAGATCGTCAGGTGGGCGCCGAGGTAGGCGGGCAGGAGCGCGAGTTGCTGGGCGAAGGCTTCGCTCATGGTACGGCTGCCGCCAGCGCGCGATGCAAAGCCTCCACCTGGCGCCGTGGAGTCTCGATCAGGTCACGCACGAAGTCGTCGGCGGGCGTCGCAGCGAGTGCGCCGGGTGATCCCAGTTGGATTAAACGCCCGGCGCGCATGACGGCGATCGAATCCGCCATCGTCAGGGCTTCGCTCATGTCATGGGTCACCATCACCGTCGTTAACCCCAGCTCGCCGGCGATGCGCAGGTAGGCCTGCTGCAGGGCGTCACGGGCGAGCGGATCGACGGCGCCGAACGGCTCGTCCATCAGCACGAGGCTGGGCTGCGCCGCGAGCGCGCGGGCGACGCCGACGCGTTGTTGTTCGCCGCCAGAAAGCTCATGTGGCAACCGCTCGCCGTACTGCGCCGGGTCGAGATCCACCAACTGCAACAGCTCATCGATGCGTGCACGGATACGATTGTTCGACCAACCGAGCAGGCGCGGCACCGCCGCGACGTTCTCGGCGACCGTCATGTGCGGGAACAAGCCGATACGCTGGATGACGTAGCCGATGCGGCGGCGCAGCCGTGCGCCGTCCTCGGCGAATGCATCGCGACCGTCGATCCAGATCCGGCCCGAGGTGGGTTCGATCAGCCGGTTGATCAGCTTCAGCGTCGTCGTCTTGCCGCAGCCGGAAGGGCCGATCAGTGCGAGGAACTTGCCGCTCGGCACCTCGAACGATACGCCGTCGACTGCGAACGTGCGGCCACCGTCGAAGCTCTTGCGGAGGTGTTCAACGCTGATCATCGAGAGAGGAGCTTGCTGCCAAGCAGGAGAGATCCCGGCTCAACTGAAGTAATCGGCGAGAATCTTGCCGATCCGCTCGGGCTCCTCCTGGATGACCCAGTGGGTGCCGCTGCCGAGTTCACGCAATTCGCCGGCGTCGAGAAACGCCATGCTGCGCCGCGATAGATCGGCCGGGATATAGGCGTCCTCGGCGGCAAGGAGCATGAGCGTCGGCACCGCGACGCGGCCTTCTCCGGGCAGCGGCACAGAGGGCGCGCGGTACCAGTTGCCCATTGTGTGAATGGCGCCGTCGCGGTCCCACGCCGAACGGAACTGATCCATCACCTCGTCCGGGAACGTTCCCGGACGCGAGGTGTTGCGGAGCGCATTGGTGAGCATCGCCCAGTTGGCGACGCGCGCCGTCCAGCCGGGGAGCCAGGGAATCTGGATGAAGGTACGGTACCAGCTGACGGTGTTCTCGGTGCTGACATAACCCTCGCTGGCGCGCGGGTGCGGCGTGTCGATGACGACGAATTTGCGGATCCGCTCCGGGTGGTCGATCACGGTGCGCCAGGCGACGCCGCCGCCCCAGTCGTGACCAGCCAAGTACGCGTCGTCGTAGCCGAGTGCGGTCAGCAGCCCGGCGATGTCCGCCGCGAGTCGGTCGATGCGGTAGGAATCGACGGCGCCCGGCTTGTCGGAAAGGTTGTAGCCGCGCTGGTCGGGCGCGATGACGCGAAAGCCGGCGCGTGCGAGCACGGCGAGCGGACCGCGCCAGGCGTACCAGAACTCCGGGAAGCCGTGCAGCAGCACGACCGGCGGCCCATCGACAGGGCCGGCGAGGACGACATGCAGTGTGACCTCGCCGACGTCGACGCGGCGCGACTCCAGTTCGATGCCGAGTTCCTGCCGTGCCGCCGCGACCGAATCGCGCTCGGGCTGATTCCCCGAAAGGTGACCGACGATGCCGATCGCCGCGACGATGACCGCGCCCCCCAGAACGATCCGCATGATTCGCATGGCGCGCAGCCTAGCCCACCCGCAGTGCCGATGGGAATGAGTGGGGTGGCAAGCGCACCCCTCAGCCTGAAATCTTCCCTGGGACCGCGGCCGTCCCGGCCGCATCACCCAGCCCGCAACTCCATCCGCTCGCCGATTCCAAGACTGCGGGCGGGAATGCAGAATGGGCATCGACGGAGCGGCCCTACTCGGTGACAATGGAGACTCCGCATTCGCACGCGCAAGGGCGTCAAGCTCTGCGGTCCATCGGCATTCCACGCAAGCCCCTGCAAACGGAAAGCTCTCTCATGTCAGCCCGCAATCTCGACAAATACCACGCCGCCGCCTGCGTCATGGCGTTCGTATGTCTCGCCGCCTGCAGCAAAGTCCCGGTGCGCGTCGTCGATCCAACCTCGGAACCGACTACGCAGGAAGAGCGCGACTACCTCCAGTTCGTGCGCGAGGGCAGGGGCGCGTTCTTCAAGGAGCCGCGCGATGTCCAGACGGTCGCAATCAGCGCGAAGAAGTACGCCGCCGCAATTGCCATTCGCGCCGACGACTACGACGTGCTGTGGGAAGCGGCGCGCACCAGCGTGTGGTTGGGCAACTTCGGCCCCGAGGACTCCGCCAAGGCCAACGTCAAACGCGGCCTCGATTACGCCAATTCCGCCGTGAAGCTGCAGCCCGAGGGCGAGGAGGGTCTGTTCTACCTCGGCGCGCTCGCAGGCAAGCTCGCAGACCTCGACTTCACCTACGGCCCCTCCAGCGTCAAGATCGTGGTGGCGCGGATGGAGCAGCTGATCGCCAACGGGTCGATGTACATTTACGGCGGCCCGGATCGCGTGCTCGCGGCGCTCTATATGCGCGCGCCGGGCAAGCCGCTCAGCGTCGGCGACTACGACAAGGCGAAACGCCACATGAACCGCGCCATCGAGATCGAGCCACATTGGCCCGAGAACCAACTCTATATGGCGGAACTCGAGTTTCGACTCGGCGCGAAGACGGACGATGCAAAATTGACCGCAAGCGCACGCAAACGCCTGCAGGAGTACTTCTTCAATCCCGCGGCTACGCCGCCCATGGCGATGGGCTCCGAGTTCGAATACGGGCAACTGCAGAAAGACGCGCGCAAACTGCGCGAAGACTATAAGTAGTCGTCGCGCAATTCCCAGCGCCAGCTTCGTTCCCAAAGCCGGGAAGAGCGCTGAAGAATTCAGTTGGCTTGGGAATTTGGCGTACTTGGCACCAGCATTGCGTCTACCGGGATCAGCATGATCGATAATCTCGTAATTGGCATGGCCGGCTCCGGCGGCGACGGCATCGTCAGCGCCGGCGAGTCGCTCATCAGCGCTGGCGCGAAGATGGGCTACCACGCGATGATGACCAAGAGCTTCGGGCCACAGATCCGCGGCGGCGAGTCTTCGTGCCGCGTGCGTGTCTCACCTCGACCGGTGCTCAGCCCCGGCGGAATCCTCGACGTCGCCGTCGCACTCAACTGGGAGGACTTCCTCCGCTTCGGCGCCGAACTCCCCGTCGACGGCAACACCGTCGTCATCTACGACGCCGCTACCGGGGTCGCTCCGGATGCGTTGCCCCTCGTCGGGGTCGTTTCGGCAGAGGTCTTTCCGGTACCGATCGGCGAGATGGCACGCCAGGCCGCCGGCACGGACAAGGCTAAAAACAGCGTCGTCCTCGGTCTGCTCGTCGGCTGGTTCGGACTCGACCAGGAGGCAATCCTCGCCGGTGTTCGCAAGCGCTTCGCGCGCAAGAGCGCCGAACTCGTCGCCGCCAACGAACGCGCCGTCGCCCTCGGCGTCGCTTACACCCAGGAGCACGCCCTCGCCTCAGATCGCATCCTGCAGCCCGCGGAGGCACGCACCGACAAGCTGCTGCTCGACGGCAACGACATGTGTGCGGCAGCGGCAATCTTCGCGGGCTGCGAGTTCTTCGGCGGCTACCCGATCACCCCGTCTACTGAGGTGATGCAGTTCTTCACCCGCGAGATCTGGAAGTACGGCGGCGCCGTGCTTCAAGCCGAGGACGAGATCGCCGGCATCGGCGCCGCAATCGGCGCATCGTTCGGCGGCAAGAAGGCGATGACCGCAACCTCGGGTCCGGGCATGTCGCTCAAGACCGAAATGCTCGGCCTCGCCACGATCGCCGAGCTGCCGCTGGTCGTCGTCAACGTCCAGCGTGGCGGTCCCTCGACCGGCTTACCGACGAAGTCCGAGCAATCCGATCTGTTTCAAGCGGTGTTCTCGGCACATGGCGACGTCGTGCGCCCGGTACTCGCCCCAACGTGCGTCGCCGACACCTTCGCCGTTACGGTTGCCGCTTTCAACATCGCGGAGGTCTACCAGACGCCGGTGATCGTGCTCTCCGACCAGGATATCGCCCAACGCAAGGAAGTGATCGACCCGATCGACACAGCGAGTGTCGAGGTACACGAGCGGCGGCGTCCGAGCCCGGCGGAACTCGAGAGCTACGAGCGCTTCCGCATCACCGATTCCTGCGTCAGCCCGATTTCGCACCCGGGCATGCGCGGTGGCAACTACCTCGGCGCCGGCATCGAACACGACACCCACGGCAATCCAAGTGCCAGCGGCCGGGTCCACGCGTCGATGAACGAGAAGCGCAGCCGCAAGCTCGACCCGCTGCGCGCCCGCGAGGATCTGTTCCGAATCGAAGGCGACCCGCGGGCGCCGCTGGCGCTCGTCAGTTGGGGCTCCACTGCTGGCGTCTGCCGCGAAGCCTGGCAGCACGCGACCGGCACCGGGCTCCAGGTGAAGCTGCTGGTGCCGCAGTTACTGTTTCCGGTCAGCGAGGACATCTACCGCAACTTCTTCGCTACGGTCGAAGCGGGTCTCGTCGTCGAGCAATCACACCTCGGCCAGCTCTATCGGATCCTACGCATGTACGTGGATGTGCCTGCGGGCGTGCAGCCCTTCTGCCGCTCCGGCGCCAACCCCTTCCAACCCGACGAGGTCATCGCCCGACTGCGCCAGCAGGCGCTGCAACTACAGGGCCGCGTCACCGAGGCCAGCCAGCCGCGAGAGTGAGGTCTGCCATGACGACAGAGAACCGCAGCGCGGCGCTGGCTGCGAAGGAATTCAAGAGTGAACTCAAGCCGATCTGGTGCCCGGGTTGCGGCGACTTCGGCGTTCTGCAAGCGATCTACCGAGCGCTGGCGGCAATCGGTCGCCCGGCACACGAGATCGCCTTCATCTCCGGCATCGGCTGCTCGTCGCGCATTCCCGGCTACACCACCGCCTACGGCTTCAATAGCGTCCACGGCCGCGCCCTGCCGATCGCCCAGGGGCTCAAACTCGCAAATCCCGATTTGCTCGTCCTGGTCGCCGGCGGCGACGGCGACGGCTTTTCGATCGGCGGCGGCCACGTGCCGCATGCGGTGCGGCGCAACCAGGACATCACCTACCTGGTGATGGACAACCAGATCTATGGCCTGACGAAGGGCCAGCTCTCGCCGACGAGCCACAAAGGGCGGCACACGGTGACCTCGGACTACGGCAGCCTCGAGAATCCGGTGAACCCGCTCCTCTACGTGCTGGCCTATGGTGCTTCGTTCGTCGCGCAGGGGACGCCGGCGAACATCCCCGAGCTCACCGAGCTGATCGAGGAGGCGATCCGCTTCCCGGGCTTCGCCTTCGTCAACATCCAGTCGCCGTGCGTGACCTACGGCGAGCCGGATCAACAGATCAAGATCCACAAGACCGTGATGCGGTCGCTGGCGGCGCTCGGGCACGACCCGAGTGATCGAACCCAAGCACTGGTGCGGGCGCAGACCTACGGCCAAGAGTTGCTCACCGGTGTCTACTATCGCAATCCCGAGCCGCCGCCGACCTACGGCTCTCAGGTGCGCGCCCGCCAGCAGCAGCAAATGGCAGAGGCGCCGCCTCGCGCGCAAATCCTCGACCGTTTCCTGCAGCGCTGAAGGAGAGCACGATGAGCACGACCAAGGGCATCGACTTCGCCCACCTCAGCTTGCGCGACGCACTCGACCTCGCCGTCCTCGTCGAGGAGGAGGCACGCGACCGCTACGAGGAACTCGCCGAGCAGATGGAACTGCACCACACGCCGGAGGCGGCGCGCTTCTTCCGTTACATGCACGGCAACGAGGAGAAGCACCGCGTCAAGCTGGCCGCGCGACGCGAGCAGCAATTTGGCGACGCACCAGTCACAGTGACCCGAGCGATGATCTTCGACGTCGAGGCGCCCGAGTACGACGAGGTGTACGCGTCGATGAACGTGCGTGCAGCGCTGGCGGCGGCGTTGCGTTCGGAGGAGAAGGCACACGGCTTCTTCGTCGCCGCACTCGCGGGCGTCACCGACCCCGCCGTCCGCGCCCTGTTCGAGGAGTTGCGCGAGGAAGAGATCGAGCACCAGCAGCTGGTACGTCGCGAGATCGCCAAAGCCCCACCCGAGCCGGCACTGCCGACCGACGCGTGGGAGGACGAACCGGTGGCGCAGTGACGCGCGCCCCGACTCAGCTGCGAAGTAAGGCACCGGGCCATGTAGTCGACCCAATTTTCACACCGAACGCGAGCTTGGTCAGCTCGGCATTCTCAAAGGTACGCACGCGCGTTCTAAGACAACTGCACTTCGCCGACGACCAAGAGGCCATGCACAGCGGCTGCCGCAGCGAGTTCCGGATCGTGGGTAGCCATCACCAGCACTTCGCCGATGCGATCCTTCCAAGTCAGCGCGGTCGCCAAGTGAAGCGCGTCGAGGGTCCCGAGTGGACCAGCGAGTTGGCCTGCTCGCGAAACGACTGCCGGCGCTAGATCCACCCGTGAAAACATCTCCAGTGTTTGCAGGAGCAACGTCCGTGCGGCGTTCGCCTCCGTTTCGCTGAGGACTCGTCGCCGCGGGTTGGTTGCCTTGCGCGTCGCCCTATCGATCGTGCGCAACCCTTCGACTTCCGCAAGCGCGCTGGTGACGGGCTCTACCAGGGTGTCCCATTCCCGGAGCGGGTGTGGCTCATCGAGCACGACGCGCAAGATGACCGACGTATCGACGTAAACGTTCCTCATCGGCGGCGCCGCTCTTCGACGAGAAGCGCAGTGCTGTCCGTGCGGCCGCGTCCGCTGCGTGGTCGCGGCACCGAGCCCCACGGCCGCGAGGGCGGGCGGACAGTCAGGGGCGCACCGACAGTCGCGCCGGTGCGGTGCGGCACCAGATCGGCCAACGCCCGGCCGTGACTCGTCACCACGATGGTAGATCCGCCCTCGACGACGCGTAAGAACTCCGACAGGCGATCCTTGAGGACACGTACCGGCACCTCCGCTGCCGACATCGTAGTCGTATGCTTGTGGCCTTTCATGGCCCCACGGTAGCCGCATGGCGGCCACCCGGCAAGCAGGAACGCGATGCTACACGCATCCGAAACAAGTGACTGGCGCTCACCGTCCGGAAATCCGCTGCGATACAACCGACTATCGATCATCGGTAACGTCTTGTTCTTTGCACTGCTTGCCAATTGTGGCTGCTCTGCTCTGGGATCCCGCTACCAATCCATTACCGTTGCTTCGGTTCCTCCGGGAGCTTCCGTCATCTTGAGCGATCGCGAAGTGGGACGCGCCCCCATCACGCTCGAAGTGCACCGGAATCGCAATCCGATCATCGAAGTTCGCAAATCCGGCTACGATACGGCGCTTCTCGTACTTTCGAGTTACAAGCCGAGCACACTTGCCTTGCTCGATATGACCGGCGCCTCGCTTGTTTTGATTCCCTTCGTCGGCCTCCTATCCGATGCCGCATGGAGCTACGACCCGGCATCGTTCGCGGTTCATCTGTCGCGAAAAGAACCGAACCGAGAGTAGCGCCCGCCGCCGAGATGGCGGGTTCATTGGTCTCGGTTCGGAAAGGTTGCGACGACCCATGCCAGTCCGATGCGTAGCGTCAGCCAGCCGCGCTCGGGTTCCCCTGGCGGGGCGGCATACGCCAAGCCAGCATCGATGCCGATCTCGGAGCCGACCAACCATTTGACACCGAGCTGTGCGCCGAGCGTGCCGAGCCAGGTCCCATCATCGGGCCACCAGTACGAAAGGCTGCCGCCGCGAAAGCCTGCGTAGAGCGTTCGACGCTCACCCAGGGGCAGCAGCCCATTCGCAAACAAATCGGCAGTCGAGACGATGCGCTCGTCGAGACTGCCGCCGATGCCGAGTTCGACGCCGATCTGGACGTTTGGGAGCAGCGTGTAGCCCAGCGCACGAGCGACGGACACGCGCGCCGAGCCGCGCGTGTCGGCATCGACGGGAATCGCACCTTGAAAATGAAGGGTTGCTTCTACGGCTCGCGGCTCTACGAGTCGAATCGGCTGCGACTCCGCAACCGCGGTGGAAACAACAACGAAATCGAGACAGAGAACAAACAGGAAGACAGCCCGCCGCATAATCGACAGCGGCCCCAGGAGGTGCAATCGATTGATTGACCCCTGGAGACCGCTATCGACTCGTCCCGGTAGCGGCTTTTCACCCAAATACCGACCGCTATCGCTCACTCACCCGTAACGATCGTAGTGTAGGTAGCAAACAAGCCTAGGAGACTCGTTCCTTGCGCGTCCGCGGTGTGAATCTTTGTGATGCCACCATTCTTCGCAGCTGCCTCAATCGACGCATCTCCCGTAGCAACCAGACCCAGGATGCTCGAAGCCCGCGCGGTTCCGCGCCGTGGACCAGGACCAGCGGCCTCGACGCCATCGTAAAACGAAGGATACTTCACGTCCGTGTACCAAAAGCCCGGAAGCGGGCTGATCGTAGACGCGCACGCTGAAAGAGTGAGCGCCGCCGTGCCGATCCCGAGAGCCAAAGCAATTCGCTTCATGGAAAATACCTCCCCTTTGTAGTGAACCTACCCAAATGGCTGAACCAAGCGGCTAGCGCTTTTTTGCACTTATTGTCAACCCGAGATTACCTGGATCTCATTACGACGACTTTCCGTGTGGCTGCGAATTTCCAGTTTTAGAGGCCGTTGAAAATCCATGCGCACCCCAAATTCCATCATTCCCGCGAAGCTTGTCCCCGAGAAAGCGGGGAGCGGGGAGCGGGGAGCGGAAATCCACGATTGCTACGGGATTTTGGGCCCCCGCGTCCGCGAGGGCGACGGAAGCTTGAGAAGTTCAACAGGCCGTTGAACTAAGCAGACGTAAATGGAGTAGCGTTTACCAAAAGTGATCTCCGATCCATCTTTCCACTACGACTCAAAACGGTGCGGGGCTCGCGAACGTAACCCATTCGCCTGTCACTGGATGGCGCAACGCCAGTGATTCGGCGTGCAGCAGCAGGCGGTCGCCGCCGCGGCCGTAGAGGCGGTCGCCGATAATCGGCGCGGCGAGTCCCGCCGGATGTGCCGCATGCACACGGAGCTGGTGGGTGCGGCCGGTGCGCGGCCACAGCAATACGCGCGTGCGGCCTGCGCTGCGCTCGACGACGCGCCACTCGGTCACCGCAGGCTTGCCATGCACGGGGTCGTGGATCTGTCGCGGCCTGTCGTTCAAATCGACGCGTAGCGCCAACTCGATCGTCCCCTCGTCGCCGACCACTTCACCTTCGACCCACGCGCTGTAACGCTTGCGCACCTCGCGCCGCACGAACTGACGCTGCAGCGCGGCGTGGCTGCCCGCGTCGAGCGCGGCGACCAGCAGTCCGGAAGTGTCGAGGTCGAGCCGGTGGACCAGCAATGGGCCGGCCGCATGCGGATGACGCGCCCGCAGCTTCTGCAACACCGAGTCGCCTTGCGACGCACTGCGCCCCGGCACCGATAGCAGTCCGTGCGGCTTGTCGACGACGACGAGCCATTCGTCCTCGGCAACGATCACCAGGTCGCTCGCCACATTCGCCTCCGGCGCGAACTGCCGCGGCGCGGCGACGTCGTGGCCCTGCAGCATGAACGGCAACAGCGGGCCGCACTTTTCCCGACAAGCTGGATAGTACACTCCTGCGACGCGACCGCCCGTCGCCGGCGGCGCGCCCCACCAGAACTCAGCGAGCGCCAGCGGCCGCAGGCGGTGCGCATACGCATGCGCGAGCAGCTTCGGCGCAGCGCAATCCGCGGCACCGGCGGGTGGTTCGATCGGGGCGAAGAGTTCACGCAAACCACACGTATCGCCGCGCGCATTGGTGATCCGGTAGCAATCGTGGATGCGCTGCATGAGACGCCGCGACACCATGCGTCGCAGCCGCTCGAGCGCGGCCAGCCGTCGCTCGAGCGGGGCGAGTTGCTGTGCGTACTCGCGCTGCTGCTCGGCGTGCGCCGCTTCGCGGCGGCGGCGTTCGGCCTTGTCGGCACGACTCGCCTGATCGAGTTCATGCAGGTCGCGGCGCACGGCGTCGTCATCGCGCGCCGCCGCCCCGAGTTCGCTCCGCGCGCGCCGCCGCTCGAGCTTATTGGCGGCGTGGCGCGCGCGCATCGAGGCGAACTCTGCCGCTTGTGCCGCGGCGAGGGTCCGGCTGTGACCGCGATGGCGGGCGAGCGCTTCAGACGCTGCGAACGCCCGTGCCCGCGCATGCAGTTCCTTGACGACCGCTTCGCCCGCCGGCTCGATCGCCGCACGCGCGTCGCGCTCGAAGAGCGGCGGAACATAGCCGGGGAGATTCCATTGGCCCGCGAACATACCCGAGAACGCACGCAGGAAGCCGATTCGTCCGTCGGGCGCAGCCACGACGAGCACCCCGAACATCTTGCCGGCGCCAGGCGCGAAGAGCGGCGCCGCCGGAACGCCTGCGGCGACGAAGCCGCCGCGCAGGTCCGCTTGCAGCCGTTCAGCGGCGGCCCGCACCAGGCCGCCGGGCTGAACTTCATCGAAGGGATTGGGTACCGGCTCGAAGGCTGCGACCGCTGCGCCAATCTCGGTGAAGAACGGATCCACGCTCACCTCCGAGGGTCTACGCCGGAGCCGCACGCCGGTAAAGCGACGCCGGCACGTTGCAGAGGATTCACCGATTGGGGTTTAGTGCGCTGCGTCTGCGCTAAAAGGAGAACACCATGAGCGAACTGATCGGCAAATGGGCCATCGTCACCGGAGCGTCGAGCGGGCTCGGCACGGACTTCGCCGAGATCCTCGCCGAGCGTGGCGCCAACCTCGTCCTCGTCGCCCGGCGCAAGGACCGCCTCGAGGCTCTCGCGATGCGACTGGAGCAAGAGCGCGGCATCGATGCCCGGGTGATCGCGATCGATCTGGGAGAGCCGACAGCGCCACAGGCGCTTTTCGACGAACTCGCCGCCGCAGGGATCGACGTCGATGTCCTGGTCAACAACGCCGGCTTCGGTGTCTACGGTCCGTTCATCGACGCCGATTGGGAGCGCGAACGTCAGATGCTCGAACTCAACGTCGTCGCGCTCACCCACCTGACCAAACTCTTCGTGCGCGGCATGGTCGCCCGCAATCACGGCTGGATCCTCCAAGTCGCTTCGATCGGCGCCTACCAGCCGTCGCCGATGTACGGCGCCTACTCTGCTACCAAGGCGTACGTACTGTCGTTCGGCGAGGCGCTCGCCTTCGAGCTGCGCAACACCGGCGTCAAGGTCTCGGTGCTCTCGCCCGGCGTGACCAAGACCGAGTTCTTCGCCGCCTCTGGCCAAACGCCGAACCTCTACCAGCGCCTGAGCATGGCGGCGAGTCGCAGCGTCGCCGAGGCCGGCATCCGCGCCATGCTACGCGGCAAGCCGAGCCACGTCCCCGGACTGTTGAATCAGTTGCCGATCCAGATGTTGCGGCTGACCCCGCGCCGCCTGCAGACGCGGGTCGCCAACCTCCTGATGTCGATGAAGTGATAGGGATCGCGCGGGAGCCCTATCAGCCCGTTGAGAAGCGCCAGGACGTGCTTCGACAAGCTCAGCACGACCCGAGGTTCGCGCCGATGTCAAAGGAATTTCCCGTTCGCCCTGAGCCTGTCGAAGGGCACCCCACGGTTTTTCACCGGGCTGCGATGCCCTTCGAGATCCACGTCATCGGCCACGCCCGTACGCCGTGGAGCCGGCGCGAGGACGCACCCCACCAACCCGCAGCGTCGCCGGAGAGTGCGGGCACCATCGAGATCGAGCCCGAGTTCCGTCCCGCGCTCGCCGATCTCGGCAGCTTCAGACGGATCTGGTTGATCTTTCTGTTCGACCGCAGCCGCGGTTGGGCAGCAAAGGTGAAGCCGCCGCGCGGTGGTCCGAAACGGGGCGTGTTCGCGACCCGTGCGCCGAACCGGCCGTCCCAGATCGGGCTCAGCAACGTGCAGTTGGAAGGTGTCGACGTCGACAACGGACTCGTGCAGGTGCACGGAATCGACCTGCTCGACGGCACGCCGATCCTCGACATCAAGCCGTACCTGCCGACTCTCGACGCCCACCCCGATGCCGGCCACGGCTGGCTGCAGGAGTACCTCGACGCCGGAATCGAACCACGCCTGCGCAAGCCGTACCGGCCGCCGCGCTGAGATCTGCGCCCAAACCGGGCGCGACGGTTGAGTGCCACCGCGATGCCGGTGCAGAATCGGCGCATGGGGCGACAGGAAACCGGCGACCTCGACGTCATCCGCAAGCGCATCGAACTCTGGCTGCAGCAGCGCTTCCCGCAGCGGCCGGGATTGCGTGTCGGCGAACTCGTCTTCCCGGAAGCGAGCGGCGAGAGCAGCGTCACCTTGATGCTGGACGCAACATGGCCCGATGGCGCTGCAGAGAAGTTCGTATTGCGCATGGTGCCGAAGAAGAGCCACGTCTTCGCGACCCACGACTTGCTCATGCAGTTCCAGATGATGGCGATCCTCCAGCGCGAGGGCCTGCCCGCGCCGCCGCTGATCGGCTACGAGGCCGATCCGGAGTTGCTCGGCAGCGATTTCTACGTGATGGGCTGCGTCGCCGGGCGGATTCCGCCGGACAACCCGCCGATGGTTTTCGCGAGTTGGGTGAGCGACGAACTCGACGCCGCGCAGCGCACGACCATGTGGGCGAACGGACTCGAAACGCTGAGCGCGATCCATCGGATCGACGTCACCGAGCACGACATCCGCCGGCTGCCGCGGGCTGGCGCCGGCGAACCGCTGGTGGCACACGATCTGCGCCGCTTCGATGCGATGTTCACTCCGGCACTGCGCGCCGGCACCGACGCGATCGTCGTCGAAGCGTGGCAATTCCTCCAGCAGCATCCTCCCGCAGACGGTACGCCGGTCTTGTGTTGGGGCGATGCGCGCGCCGGCAACGTCATCTGGCGCGACCTAATGCCGGTCGCGGTGCTCGACTGGGAGATGGCGAACTATGGCGACGCGCGCTGCGATGTCGCGTGGTGGATGTGGATCGACAAGTGCATGAGCGAGGGCCTCGGCATGCCGCGGCTGACGGGCTTGCCCGAGCCGCGCGACGTCTACGCCCGCTGGAGCGCGCTCACTGGTCTCGCGGCCGATGGCATGGCCTATTTCGAGCTGTTCGCCGCCGTCCGCTTCGCGATCATCTTGGAACTCAAGTTCGTGCAGATGCGCGCGAGCCATCCGGAGATGGCGGACATGCCGAACTTCGCCGGGAAGTTCGTGCCCGAGCTGCTGGAGAAGGCAGCCGCAACTCGATGACGACTACCCGCCTGCGGCAAAAGCATTCCAAACAGCATTGGGAATGGCGGAAGGCGGAAAGCATAAGGACCAGCTCTCTTGCCTTACGCTTGACGCCTTGCGCCTTCTGCCAGCTTCTCGGCAGTCCGGTGGCGCTGCTCCGCTAATGCGGCTTTGCTGCTGCGAGCGCACGGATTTCTTCGCTCGCCGTAGCGGCGGCAGAGAGTCCAATCTTGCCTCGATATACGAATGTTCGCATGCTCGTCGTTGGATGAAGGCGGCACGCTTTGTCGCTACGCGCATGAGGACCTGGCTGCTTTTCCCGAGGCGGCCCGTCGGCGCGCTGGGTACGAGTTGTACATGGTGCAAGTGGGTCGCGAACCTTCCGACTTCAAGCCGTTGCCGACGGTTGGCGCCGGCGCGTACGAATTGCGCGTGAAGGACGAGAGTGGTGCTTTTCGCGTCGTCTACGTGGCAAAGTTCCAAGACGCGATCTACGTGTTGCATGCCTTTCAGAAGAGGTCCCGGAAGACGTCTCGAACGGACCTCGAAATTGCCTCGATGCGCTACACGATGATCGGAGAGAAGCCATGAAGCGAACCAAGACGGGCATTTCATCTGGAAGTGAGAACATTTTTCTCGACCTGCTAACAGCGTGTTGAAAAACTTCCTGGCGCTTCGAGACGCCCCTCCGGGGCTCCTCAGCGCGAACGGAACCGCTCGGTTTTCCGTTCGGCCTGAGGAGGCGCGTAGCGCCGTCTCGAAGGCCAGGGGAATTTTTCAACAGACTGCTAAACGGGACTGGCCCCATCTGACCCTCGAACGTTGATCCGGATCATTCCGCGGCGAGCCGCCGGAGTTCGTCGATCTCCGCTGCGAACGCCTCGCGCATCGTCGGGCTGTTCGGCAGTTCGTCGCGCGCCGCAACACACCCGATTGCCCGTGCGCTCGGATGCACGGTGATGTGCAGCTTGCGACCGCGTCGTTCGAGGATCAGCGGCCAGTGGCGGCAGGCGCGGGGCTTGACCGCGGCGACGCTGCGCCCGGTCCGCAGCGCGAGGTGATGGATCGAGCAAAGGGCGTGGTCCTGCGTGCGCAGCAGAAAGGGACACGTGCCGTCTTCGTCTTGCGGCTCGATTTGCACCGCTGCCGACTCGTCGGTGAACACGTTGGCGTAGCCGCGGCCGTCGCGCAGGTCCGGAAGAAGTCGAGCGAGTTCGTCCATGAGCGAATCGATGACCCGCATCTCGCGGCGCGACACGTCGACCGCGAGGCCGACGCAGCACGTGCGATCCGGCGGACAACCGTCCGGATAGCAGCGGTAGGCGAGTTGCGAGAGCTGCGGGTCGACGACTACGGAAACGCGGGGCATAGGCGCACAGCGGTGCCCACGGATTCGGGCAGGACGCAAGCAGACGACGGCGTTCAGATCAGTGCAGCGGCGAGCTCGCGCCAGTTGGCAACCGGTAGGGCGAGCGGGTCGGCTCCCAAGACTTGCAGGCAGACATGGTCGGCACCGGCGTCATGGTGCGACTGGACCCGCTTGCGGATCGCCTCGATATCGCCCCAGGCGACGATCGCGTCGACGAGCTTGTCGCTACCGCCGTTGGCAACGTCCGCATCGCTGAATCCGAGTCGCTTCAGGTTGTTCACATAGTTCGGCAGCTGCAGGTACATGCTCATGTGCTTGCGGCCGATGTCGCGCGCTTTCGTGGCGTCGGTTTCGAGGACGACAGCTTGTTCCGGAGCGAGGAGCTTGCCTGGGCCGAGTTGTTCGCGGGCGAAGGCCGTATGCTCGGGTGGAACGAAGTACGGGTGTGCTCCGTCAGTGCGTGCGGCGGCGAGGGCGAGCATCTTGGGCGCGAGAGCGCCGATGATCGTCTTTGGCGGAGTGAGCGGTGCCACAGCTGCGAACGGAGCTTTATCCATCGCGTCGAGGTAGTCGCGCATGGCGCTGAGCGGCTTGCGGTAGTCGTGGCCACGCATGCCGACGAGCGGCGCGTGGCTGACGCCGATTCCGAGCAGGAAGCGGTCGGGGTAGGCTTCGGCGAGCGTCTTCTGGGCGCCGGCCATCGCCATTGCGTCGCGCGCCCAGATGTTGGCGATGCCGGTAGCGACCACGAGCCGGCGGGTGCCGGCGAGCAGGACCGCGGCGCTGGTGAACGCCTCGCGACCGTAGGCTTCGGGGATCCACAGCGCGCCCCAGCCCATTTCCTCGATCTCGACCGCCACCTCCTGCGCCTTCGCCGCCGGCTGCAGGTCGAGGCTGAAGGTCCAGATTCCCACCTTGCCGATGTCCATGCTCGTTCTCCTTGGTTGATGTCTTCGTAGCCGATGTGCATCGCCGGCGCGGCACGCGCGTCGATCAGCCGATCGCTTCGGTGTTAAAAGGATCGACGACGTCAACGCCTGCGAGGCGGAAGTCGCGCACGTTGCGTGTCGCGACGACGCAATGGTGCTGTAAGGCGGTTGCGGCGATCATGCTGTCCTTGATCGGCATTGCCAGGCCCTTTCGGCGCAGGTCGGCGAGCAACCTGGCCCAGCGCAATCCGGTTTCCGCGTCCCAGGGAAGACAGCGAATTCCCGCCACTCCGCTCGCGAACCAGGCCTCGAGCCGCCGCCGCCTGCCTGCAGGCAGGAGATGGATGCCGAAGCGAATCTCGCCGAGAACGATCGGGTCGATGACGATCGTCGGTTCGACCGATCGCAGCCACGCAACCACGGCTGGCGCAGGGACGGCTCGTGTCGGCTCGCTGAGAACGTTGGCGTCGACGAGGTACATCAAAGAGAGTCGGTCGACTCGGACTCCACCGGGACGAAGAAGTCCTTTTCCGGGCAGGACAGCAGCCAGTCGACGAGCCCTTCGTTGGCCGCCGCCTTGCATCGCACCAGACGGTACTCGCCACGATCGATGCGCTCGATCTCGAACTGCTGCCCGGGTCGGATGTCGTCTTCGCGCCGCAGTTCGGTCGGCAACACGACTTGTCCCTTGGTCGAAACCGTCGTTCGCATACGCCGTAAGCTAACGTCTTACTTCCGGCGCGACAACCGGCATTCCCCGCTTCGTAGGGCCGCGGGTTGCGGAGGCACGGGCACAGCATTCGTAGCTTCGCAAAGCTGGGGGCAGGTCTGAGACGGCAAAAAATCACTGTCGCTCAACACCCGGCCTTGGATCACTTCAATGCCGGCGGCTCGTCGACCTCGCGGGCCTCGGCGGTGTCGCCGTGGACTTCCTCGCGGATGATGCGGCTGGTCGCGTCGTCGAGATACTGGCGCAACGCCTGGTGCAACGCCTCGAACTCGGGCCACAGGATCGTGTCGACGAACGGCCGCGGGACGCGCAGCATCACCGTCGTGTAGCGCTGCCGCTTGTAGCGGTAGGGGTTCAACTCGTAGCGCCGGCACAGCGCGACGAACAGGCGCCGTCCCCACATGTCGGGAAAGGTGAACTTCATCTCGATCGGCGCAACCTGGCGCGTGCTCTCGGCGAGGCGCTCGCGGATTCGTTGCAGCGCGACACCCGCAGCGAGCCGTTCACCTTCACTGCCCGGACGCGCGAATAGTGCCTCGATCTTGCGCAGCCGCTCACGCAATTCGTGTTCGTCCACGGGGAACCTCCGGTTCTGAAAGGCAAACCCTTACGCCTCGCCGTAAGGGGGTTACAGGGCTTGGCCTGGCAATTCACGACGCAGGGCGACCTTGCCGTGGAACTTTCCAGGAAAGGGTGCTCAGGATTCGCGCGACGACGGTCACCAATGGAGCAGGAGCGCGTCGTTGTGGTCGGAGGCGCCGAACGCGGCGCGGAAGGCGCCGCCCGGGACGTGGATCATGCCGTCGACGTTGATCGCACCCATTCCATGCCGCGGCACCGCCATCGGCGCCAGCGACACCCAGCGGTCGGTCTCGGGATCGTAGAGCTCGACTTCGACGAAGACGCGGTTGGGCGGGTTGCGATTGTCGACCTCACCGCCGAGGGCAATGAGCTTGCCGTCGATGGCCGCCACCGCGTGACCGCTGCGGGCGGTCGGCATCGGCGCCAATGTCACCCAGGTATCGCGGCGCGGGTCGTATCGATCGAGCTGCGCGGTATTCGGGGTGCGCCCGCCGACGACGTAGATGAAGCCATCGATGACGGCACCGGCGATATGATCGCGGGCGGCAGGCAATGGAGCGAGGGTTTGCCAGGTGTCGGTCACCGGATCGTACGCGGCGTGGTCGGCAACCTCGCTACCGGCACCGAAGCCACCGATGGCGTGAAGCCTGCCCGCAACGGTCGCGACGACCATGCCCCCGCGCGGAGTCGGCAGCGAGGCGCGAGGCTCCCAGGCATCGGCGTCGGTGTCGTAGCGGAAGAGTTCGCCGCGCGGGTTGAACTGCAGGCTGCTCAGCCCGCCGACGGCGTAGACATGTCCGCCAACGACGCCGGCGCCGATGTGGTGCGCGGAGATCGGCAATGGGGCGAGCGTGCGCCAGGTGTCGGTTTGAATGTCGTAGGCCTCGACGCGGCCGGACAGTCCGGCGAACGGGCCTTCGAAGCCACCGATCGTATACAGCACGCCGTCGAGTTCGGCGACGCCGATCTCCTGCCGCGCGCCCTCGGCGAGAGGCGCAAGAGCGAACCATTCCGTGGTCGGGGTCAGGCACGCGTCCTCCATGCTCGCGAGCGCGGCCCGGAGGAAGGCGAGGTCGGCTGCGGACAGGGCGCCATCGGCATTGAGATCCGCCGCGGCGCACTCGGGTTCCGCAGCAAACAGCGCGCTTGGGAGCAGCGCGCGCTCTGCAGGGGCGAGCACGCCGTTGGCGTCGCAGTCGAGCGGACATGGTGCGGTGGTCGCCATTGCTGCTCCTGGTACGAGGAGCGTTGCGATCCAGAGGAATGTAGGAGCCATGGCGCATCCTCACCCAATCGCGGCTTTCGGCGCAAGGTTTACAGCTGCGCTGGCAGGAAGCCGGGTCCAACCAGTCCGTTGCAACGTGTTCGGTGCCCTTCGACAGGCTCAGGGCGAACGGGAAATTGCCTCGGAACCAGCATGAACTTCCGATCGTGCTGAGCCTGTCGAAGCACGTGCACGGGCTTTTCAATCGGCTGTTGCGCGGTTACTCCCACTGCGCGCGCAGGTTGGCGATCTCGATGGCGCCGATGGCGGACTCATAGCCCTTGTTGCCCGGATCGTCGCCCGAGCGGCGCAGGGCCTGCTCCATGTTTTCGGTCGTCAGGATTCCCATCGTCAGCGGCGTATTGCCTTCGACCGCGATGCGGGCGAGTTGCTGACAGACGGCGTGCCCGAGGTATTCATGGTGTTGCGTCTCGCCGCGGACGATCGCACCGAGCGTGATCAATGCGTCGAAATCGCCGGTGTCAGCGAGGCGCGCGGCGAAGAACGGGATCTCGAACGCGCCCGGCACGTGAACCACTTCGACGTCATCGTCGGCAGCACCCTTTTCCCGCAGCGCCGCGAGCGCGCCGTTGAGCAAGCGCTCGGTGACCGCACGATTGAAGTCCGACACGACGATCGCGAAGCGCAGGCCCGCCGCGTCGAGAGTTCCGCGATGTATCTTTGCCATGACGAGCCCCTTCGGGTTGGAAGTACGCCAAGAACGGGGAAACGCAGCCTCAGCTGCCCTGCTCGAGGCCGGTGAACAGGTGCCCGAGCTTCTCGCGCTTGGTCCGCAGGTAGCGGATGTTGCCTTTGTGGGGCGGAATCTCGAGCGGCTGGCGCGTCTCGATCTCGATGCCGTAGCTGCGCAGCCCGTCAATCTTCTTCGGATTGTTGGTCAGCAACCGCACCGAATGTACGCCGAGGTCACGCAGGATCTGCGCGGCGATGCCGTAGTCGCGCCCGTCATCCTCGAAGCCCAACTCGAGGTTCGCCTGCACCGTGTCGAGCCCTTGATCCTGCAGGGTATAGGCACGGATCTTGTTGGCGAGACCGATGCCGCGGCCCTCTTGGTGCATGTACAACAGGATGCCTTTGCCGGCCGCGTCGATCACCTCGAGCGCCGTCGTCAGTTGGTCGCCGCAGTCGCAGCGATCCGAGCCGAAGACATCGCCGGTCAGGCACTGCGAGTGAATCCGCACCAGAACCGGATCCTTCTTCGGAATGCGTCCGCGCACGACCGCGATGTGCTGCTTGCCGTCGATGTCGTTCTCGTAGACGACACCGCGGAACTTGGCCCCGAACGCGGTCGTGATCGGCGCGTCGGCGACGCGACGCACGAGCGACTCGCTGCGCAGGCGATGCGCGACGACGTCCGCGACACGGACGATACGCAGGTCGAAACGCCGCGCGAGCGCGGCGACCTCTTCCCGGGTTGCCATCTCACCTTCGTCACCGAGGATGCCGCACAATGCTGCGCCGGCGGCGACGCCGGCCATGCGGCTCAGGTCGACCGCCGCCTCGGGGATATCGGCGCGCACGAGCACGCCGCCCTCGACGGCACGGATCGGAAAGATGTGGCCGGGCATGACGAGATCGTCGGGTCCGGCGTCCGGGGTCATCACGGCCTGGATCGTGGTCGCGCGGTCCGAGGCCGAAATGCCGGTCGACACGCCGTTTGCCGCCTCGATCGAGGCGCCGTACGCGCGCTGCGTCGAGCGACCTTCGGGGGCAAGCAGGGGGATGCCGAGTTGGTGCATCCGTTCGTCGGTGATCGCGACGCAGACCAGACCGCGGGCGTGGGTCACCATGAAATTGATATCGGCGGGCGTGATGGACCGCCCGGCCACGCACAGCTCGGCTTCGCCCTGCGCATCGTCGGCGAGGATGATCATGCGCCCTTGGCGCAAGTCCTCAAGTGCTGCGTCAATCGGATTCGTCTGCATCGTCGCTGTCGACAGTAGTAGCAAGGAACAGATCCCCAGAAAATCGCCGGAGCTCGAGCCGGCCAAGCGCGAGCGCCTCGTCGATCCGGCGCACCCCGAGCGGGCCGAGAACCGGCCGCCCATCGCCGCCGAGCAACTTGGGCGCGAGAAACAGGTTCAGGCGATCGACGAGGCGCGCGCGCAGCAGCGCGGTCGCCACCTGGGAGCCGCCCTCGACGAGAACGGAGGAAGCGCCGCGTCGACCCAATTCGCTCAGGATCCGCTTCCAAGGAAGGATCCCCGCACGGCCCGGAATGGCGACGACGTCGACGCCCGCGGCGCGAAGTTCGGCAACCCGCTGCGGATCGGCGCCGCGCGCGGTGAACACCAGTGTCGGCACTGCGGCGGCACCCGCCACGAGCTTCGCCTGCACCGGCAGCCGCAGACGCCCATCGACGACGACGCGCAACGGGTTGCGGCCACCGCGGCGGCGGCACGTCAGCTCCGGGTCGTCGAGGATCGCCGTTTCGGCACCCACGAGCACAGCGTCATGGATGTCGCGCAGATGATGCACATGGCGTCGGCTCGCGGGCCCGGTGATCCAACGCGAATCGCCGCTCGCGGTCGCAATCCGGCCGTCGAGTGAAGCAGCGAGCTTCAAAGTCACGAACGGCCGCCCGGTGCGAACATGCTTGCGAAAGAACGCGATCAACTCGTCGCACTCGTGCTGGAGAGTGCCGCTTGCGACTTCGAGCCCGGCGGAACGCAAGCGATCCGCACCGCCACCCGCGACCGACGGATTCGGGTCGGGCGTGCCGATGACAACGCGACGCAGCCCGGCGGCGGCGACCGCTTCGCTACACGGCGGCGTGCGCCCGTGGTGGTTGCAGGGCTCCAGGGTGACGTAAAGGGTGGCGCCACGGGCACGGCGGCCGGCGGCGCGCAGTGCTTCGATCTCGGCGTGCGGTTCGCCGGCGCGATGGTGATAGCCCGTGCCAACGACGTCGCCGCGCCGTACGATCACGGCGCCGACGGGCGGGTTCGGGCTGGTGCGCCCGAGGCCCTTGCGGCCGGCGGTCAGCGCAAGGCGCATGAATTTGGTGTCGTCGCGCTGCACGCAATCCATCATCGCTTGCGCGGCGGCGACTTCTTCTTCGCCACACGAGGCGGGCGCAGCAGGTCCTCGATCTCGCGCATGAACTCCTCGGCGTCCTTGAAGTCGCGGTACACGGACGCGAAGCGCACGTAGGCGACCTGATCGAGCTGGTGCAGCGCGTCCATCACCGCTTCGCCGATTACAGCGCTGGCGACTTCCTTCTCGCCCTTTTCGAGTAGTTTCTGCTCGATGCGGTCGGCCGTCTGTTCGATCGCCTCGATGCTGACCGGGCGCTTCTCGCAGGCCTTCTTCAGGCCGGAGACGACCTTGAGCCGATCGTAGGGCGCACGGCTGCCGTCCTTTTTGACGATCACCGGCAGAGTCTCCTCGACGCGCTCGTAGGTGGTGAACCGCTTGTGGCACTTCTCGCACTCGCGGCGCCGACGGATGACGCCGCCGTCGCGGCTGAGGCGCGAGTCGATGACGCGGCTATCGGGAAAATCGCAGAAGGGACATTTCATGTTGCGCTTGCCGGGCGCGTGCGGCGCTGCCGGCTGCGGGAATACACCACAGGCGCGCGTTCGACTCAACGACGCGGTGCACGTTGGGGTTATCGAGCTGATTTGCACAAACGATTGGACCGGGAACCGATTCACGGCATATTCATGACTCAAGAGAGTCGCGCCCCGCCGGGCGCAGCACGATTAGCAAAAGGAGCCGACGAAAATGGGCAAGAACAAATCATCTGATCGAAAGGACGTCGCCGAGGCGCTGTCCCACCTACTGGCCGATACGTACACGCTGTACACGAAGACCCATGGCTTCCATTGGAACGTGACGGGTCCGATGTTCACGACCCTGCATACGCTCTTCGAAGTGGAATACACCGAATTGGCGCTGGCGGTGGACGAGATCGCGGAACGCATCCGTTCCGTCGGCGAGGTCGCCCCCGGGAGCTACAGCCAGTTCACGAAGCTCGCCAGCATCAAGGAAGCCAAGGGCGTGCCCAAGGCCGAAGACATGGTGCGCGAGTTGGTCGACGACCAGCAATTGGTGGTCAAGGCGGCGCAGAAGGTCATCGCCGCCGCTGAAGCGGCCGGCGACAACGCCAGCGGCGACCTCGGCGTGCGCCGCATCGATGTGCACGAGAAAAACGCCTGGATGCTGCGCAGCCACCTCGCGTAGCGGGGCGCGGCCAGGGCAGCCCGAGGTTCGGGCCGAGTTCCTAGATCCACCAAGAGGCGGGATCGACCTCGACGGCGGTGAGGGGCTCGGCACGAACTCGTTCCGCGCCGGAATACGATCCAGCGACGAGCCAACGGTGCGATTCAAGGCGGTAGACTTCGAGCGTGCGCTGGATCGGATCGACGAGCCAGACGTGGGTCACCGCCTCGCGTGCGTAGGTTCGCATCTTCACGACGCGGTCGATGGAACCGGTCGACGGCGACACTACCTCGCAAACCCAGTCGGGCGCGATATCGAGAAAGGGGGCGTCGGGAAGGATTGGCAGCCGTGCGACGCACCATCCCGCGATGACGGGGACGAGCACGTCGGCACCGAGGTGAATCTCCGGTTCGAACAAGATCCACCAGCCCCCCGGGCCGTTGCCGCCCGGACCGCCGTGGAACGGCCCGCGCAGCGCCGCGGCGATTCCCGAAGCAGCGTTCGCATGGGGCACGGCTGGTCTCGGCGTCGCGTAGAGATCGCCCTCGATGATCTCGCCGATCATCGATTCGGGTAGCTTCCTCAAGTCGGCGTAGGTCGCGCCGCGCCGCGCTGGATCCATGCAGGCTGTCTAACACCTACGTTCCCTGGCGCCAAGGATTGGCCGCGATGTGATCAGCCCGATGGTTCCGTCTCCGCCTGAGGCGAAGGCTACGGCCGGGGCGGTAGATCCGTGTCGTCGATGTCGATGATGCGGTTGGTCGCGAAGTTCGCCAGAACCGCCACCCGGCCCCGGAACTCTACCCGCAATTCGTCGATTTCCATCGCGTCACCGAGTCCGAAGTGGGCTTCCGGCGGATCTTGGGAGACATAGTTGCTCCCGGCCCGGATCTCGCGCAGCTGCGTGCGCCCCGCCGCAGTCACATGGACTCGGGCACCGATCCCCTGAGAGTTCGCACCGGAAAGCCGAAAGCGTACCGTCAGCCACGACGCTCGGTTGCCGCCGTCGTTGCGATAGAGACGGAACGATCCGTGCTGGTTCGAGAGAAACACGTCGATGTCGCCGTCGCGGTCGTAGTCGGCACAGGAGACGCCGCGACCGCTCCCGGTGTCCGCAATCCCGCGTTCCGCCGCCGCCGCCACGAACGACCCGTCGCCCCGGCCCAGAAAGAGCCGCGCTGGTTGCCCATTGAACTCGGCGAAGAACGGATCGGCGGGCGATCCGAAGCCGTTGACGTGGAAGATGTCCAGATTGCCGTCGTTGTCGAAGTCGGCGGCGCACGCCGCCCAGCCCCAATTCCCGTCGGCGACGCCCGCCGCCGCCGTCGCATCCGTGAAGCCACTGCTGCCGTCGTTGCGGTAAAGCCGATTGCCGGTGACACCCCACTGCCCCTGCGCGGACCCATCGGGGTCGAAGATGCTGGTGACGAACCAATCCAGCTCGCCGTCGTTGTCGAAGTCGCCGAGCGCCGCACCCATGCCGTTCTCGTCGGAAATGACCGGCGTTGTCGCGTCCAAGAAACTACAGTCGCCGCGATTGCGCAGCACCCGGCTCGTGCCGTAGTCCGACGCATAGAGCAGATCGGCCCAACCGTCGCCGTCGATGTCGGTGAAGTTCGGCGTGAAGGTCCAATCGAAACGCGCTTGCGGGACCTCGGGATGCGGGCCGCCGAGATCGCGAACGCCTGCGGACTCGGGCGCCGGTGTGAAGCCGCCGTTGCCGTCATTGATCCAGAGGTGATCGAGAGGCGGCCGCCCGTCGAGGAAGGAGCCCCAATGCGCCAGGGCGAGATCGAGGTCGCCGTCGTTGTCGCAATCGCCGAAGGCGGCACCGATGACGTTGACGGCGAGGTCGAGTCCGGCGTTCGTTGTGATGTCCGCGAACGTTCCGTCGCCTTCGTTACGCAAGAGCCGCGGCGCCGTGCCGTCGATGCCGCCCACGAACAGGTCGAGGTCACCGTCGCCGTCGACATCGGCGAAGGCGGGTCCGGAGCTGCGCGCCGCGGCTGTCGCGATCCCTGCGGCTGCACCGACCTCGGCGAAGGTTCCGTCGCCCTGATTGCGGAACAGGCGGTCGCTCGCGGTGTTGCCGGCGACGGCATAGACATCGACGTACCCGTCGCCATCGTAGTCGGCGACCGCCACGCCGCCGACGTTCTCGCTCGCGGAACTGCTCCCGGAGAACGTGTGCGCGAACGCTAGCCCGGCGCCGACGGTGGCATCGGTGAACCGCCACTGGCCTGGTTCCGGGCAGCCGCTGGCGGCATGCTGCACGGCAGCCAGGATCTCGTCGATCGTCGCGTCGCCGTCGCCGTCGCGATCGATGGCGACGCACACCTCCACCGGTACCGCCGCAAGTGCGATCTGGACGGCGACGACAATCTCGTCGACGGTGACCTCGCCGTCGCGGTTGCAGTCGCCGAGGCACGATGGCTGAGCGGCAGCGGCGCGACCGAGCGCGACGAGTGCGAGGAGCGCGACGGAGCCGTAACGCGGCATGGGTTGGCGAGCGGGTCCGGCAACGCCAGGCCCGCTCACATCATTCGCTCTTATCGATGAAGGTTGCGCCGTCTGCCTTGAAGAACGGCGGCGCGTAACTCGCCTCCCAGCAAACATCGCTCAGCTCGGTCCGGCTATTGAGAAGTTGAAAGACGATATTCCCCTCGAGCGGTAGGGGCGGCGGTTGAAGATTGACGCCCTTTGCCTGGATGACGATCGTCGCGCGATCGGGCTTGCTGCTGCTGGTCAGGATCATCTTGCGGATGCCGTCGTTCGGGGGCGGATTGCGCTGGTCGCGGTACAAGTACTTGCGGTTGACGATGCTCTTCCAGCAGGCCGCGTCGCGTTTGCCGGGCTTGTTGCAGAGTCCGCCTGCCGGGACGACCATCGAGCGGATCAGGTCCGGAGGGTCGTTCGGGTCGCTGGCGCGGGAGTCGTACATACACAGGGCGTAGCTCGTCGATTGGATCGGATCGCCGAAGTCGTTGAAGTCGGCGTTGGTGCGCGTCAACTTCCAAACCATCGCGTCGAGATTGTCCTTGGTCGGCGACTTGTCGCGAAGTACGACCTTGCCGCGGCCACTCTCGCCGCTGCGGCAATCGTCGCGCGGATGCGGCGGACAGACCGGAGTGGGCTCGGTGCAGGCGCCCATACCGTCGCAGAGACCGAAGCCGAGCGAGCAGAGAGTATTCTCGGCCTTATCGCTCCAATCGGTCTGCGATGTTCCGGGGTCGCAGTGCTGGCATTCGCTGGCGATGTTGTTGACGGCTCCAGCAACGCACGCGCCGTCGATGAGGCAATTGCCGTTGGTCACCTGGGTATTGTCGCAGGTGAACGAGGCAGGGCCGGTGGAGAGGCAAATGTCTTCCGTGCAGACGATGCCGTCGCTGCAACTTTGCGCGCTGCCGCCAGTGCAGACGCCGGCCTGGCAGCTGTCGAGTGCCGTGCAGCCGTTGTCGTCGTTGCACACGGTACCGCTCAGGACGATGACGTCCACCGGACAAGCCGCCGCAATGCCGGTGCAGAAGTCGCCGATGTCGCATTGCGCGTCGACGGCCGGCCGGCAGAGAGTCAAAGCGGGCTCGAGCGCATCGGCCGGGCACGCGCCGCCGATGCCGTCACAGGTTTCCTCCGCATCGCACAGATCCGTCGCGTCGCGGCACACGTAGCCAGCGTCCTCGATTCCCAAGCTCTGGTTGCACTGCCCGGCGCCATTGCATTGGGCATCGAAACAGTCGCCCTCGTTCGAATCCGTGCAGGGTGCGCCGGTTACGACAAAGGAGTTGGCGGGACACGTAGCCACCGAGCCCGAACACCACTCTGCTTCGTCGCATTCGCCCGCCGCAGCGCGGCACTGCGTCGCGTCGTCGAGGAATTGATCCGGCGGACACGAGCTGCCCACGCCGTTGCAGGCCTCGGCGACGTCGCACAATCCCGCCGTCGGTCGGCAAACCGTGCCGTTGTTCTCGAGCGCCTGGCTTTGGTTGCAGGTGCCCGAACCGTCGCACTGGGCGTCGAAGCAGTCGCCGCTGCTGGAGTCGGTGCACTGGATGCCGGCGGACTGGAAGCCGTTCGCCGGGCACGTCGAAGCGATGCCGTCACAGGTTTCGGCGGCGTCGCATTCACCCGCCGCCGAACGGCAGACGTGGCCGGCCGATTCCAGGTTCAGAGACTGGCTGCAGGCTCCCACACCGTCGCACTGGGCGCGGTTGCAATCGCCCGGTGAGAGGTCGGTACAGTCGGTAGCGACGGGGACGAACGCGTCGACCGGGCAGGCGACGCTGGTTCCGTCGCATACCTCAGCGAGGTCACACTCGGATAGCGCGCCGCGGCAAACGGTGGCCGCATCGACGCGATCGTCTGTCGGACACGTCCCCGATGCGCCGCTACAGACTTCAGCCTCGTCGCACAAACCCGCCGCGGAGCGGCAAGTGTAAGCGTCGGATTCGAAAGCCTGGCTCTGGTTGCAGGTGCCGCTGCCGTTGCACTGGGCGTCGAAGCAGTCACCCGACGCGGAGTCGCTGCACTGCGTTCCGCCAGGCTGGAAGCCGTCGGCCGGGCAGAAGGCGTTCGCCCCAGTGCAGGTTTCGGCGACGTCGCATTCGTTCGCGGCAGACCGACATTCGGTCGCCACGGCAAGAAATTCGTCGGTTGGACAAACGCCGCTGGCACCGGTGCAAAGTTCGGCCACGTCGCAAAGCCCGGCAGCACCCCGGCATTCGAGCGTGTTCGGTTCGAATCCCTGGGTCTGGTTGCAGCTGCCCGAGCCGTTGCACTGAGCGGCGAAGCAGTTGGACGGCGAACTGTCCGTGCAATCGGTTCCCGCCGGAGTGAACCCGTCGGCCGGGCAGCTGCCCGACACGCCATTACACACCTCGGCCGGATTGCATTCTCCGCCCCCCGCGCGGCATTCGGTCGGCGCCGGCTTCAGCTTGCAGCTGCTCGTGCAACACGAGCCCGCAGTCCCGTTGGCCGCACCTTCGTCGCATTCTTCGCCGGCTGGCGCGCCGTCGTTGACGCCGTCGCCGCACAGGCAGGTGAGGACCACCTCGGAGAAATGGCCGTCGTTGGCGGCAACCCTGCCGCCGGCGCAACCGCCATCGAGGTTCGGGTAGTTGTCGCAGTCCAGACCCGGGAAGTCGCCACCGGCGGTGAGCCCCATGATCACGCAGCCCTCGTCGCCGCTATTGAAGGCGCCGCCTTGACTGTCGGTGTTGCCCGACCAGCTGAAGTCGAGGCTGTGGGCGACGGGCGAGCCGTTGCTGACGTTGACGATGGTACCGCTCGCGGCCTGGTCGAATTCGAGGCACTTGTCGCTGCCGGATTGTTGAGCGGGAAGGTCGGCGAGGGCGAGGGTGCCGCTGGCGAGCGGCATGCTCGAATTACCAGAAACTGCAGTGAGGTCGGCGAGCCCGGTACCTTCGCCTTCTTCCTGGTTGGCGATCAGCGCGCCACGGCGTTGGGTATTGACGGTCAGCCGATAGCCCACGGGGCATTGTGCGGTGAACGAGAGGTTGTACGAGGCAGCGCCGGTCATCGGTTCGGGGCCCGAGACCTGGGCGCAGTCCGAGGCGATGAATTGCTGCAGCCGGAGGCGGAAGGATGTCGAACCGGACGACACGACGGTCGGCCCGCCGGTCGTGCGTTCGGCGTCGCAGAGCAGGCCTTCGTCGGTATGGGCAAAGGCTGCGCTCGTGTTATTCGAGCCGGTGAGTGAAAGCGTCTGTGCCTGCGCAGCTGTGGTGCCGAGAAGCACGGTTGCCACCGCCATCGCGCCGAACATGCGGCTCGAAAATCGTCGCATCGGTATCCCCCCAACATATCCCGGCGCGGCCGAAGCGCCGGATTGAGCACGAATAGTGAACCCAGGGGGTGACTCTAGGAAAGCCGCGGGAGAGCTGTCAATCAATATTTTCGACGTAGACGCCTTAGCCGCCTGTTGAAAAACTGCCTGGCGCTGCGAGACGCGCCTGTGGAGGCGCGGAGCGCCGTCGCGAAGGCCGGGGACTATCTCAACGGACTGCTAGACGGGGATTCTCCGTGCAGCCCGGCGCGGCGCAGGGATCCGCAAACGCAGATCGTCAGCGATCTTCGGCGTTGAAGAGCCGGAGCTGCATCGTACGGCCGAGGTCGTCGACCGGGATCGGGTAGTTGCGGGTGAAGCAGGCGTCACAGAAGCCGCGGTCCTCGTCCGGCTTGACGAAGCTGAACATGCCTTCTTCGGAAAGGTAGCCGAGGGTGTCGGCGGTGATGAAGCGGCGGATCTCTTCGACGGTGTGGGCCGAGGCGATCAGCTCCTCGCTGGTCGGCGTGTCGATGCCGTAGAAGCACGAGCCGCGCGTCGGCGGCGAGCTGATGCGCATGTGCACCTCTTTCGCCCCGGCGTTGCGCAACATCTGCACGATCTTGCGGCTCGTCGTACCGCGCACGATCGAGTCGTCGACCACCACCACCCGTTTGCCGCGCAGCACTTGCGCCTGGGCGTTCAGCTTCACCTTCACACCGAAGTGGCGGATCGCCGACTGCGGCTCGATGAACGTGCGACCGACGTAGTGATTGCGGATCAGTCCGAGTTCGAACGGCAGCCCGGTCTCGTTGGCGAACCCCATCGCCGCCGGCAGGCCGGAGTCGGGCACCGGGATGACGCAATCCGCCTCGACCGGCTGTTCGCGCGCGAGTTGGCGGCCGAGTTCCTTGCGCACCTCGTAGACACTGCGATCGTAGACCACGCTGTCGGGGCGCGCGAAATAGATGTACTCGAACACGCAACGCGCCTTCGGAGCCGGCGGAAACGGGTGGAACGACTCGACGCCGTTCGCGGAAATGCGAATCACCTCGCCCGGCTCCACCTCACGCTGGTAGACCGCACCGATCAGGTCGAGCGCGCAGGTCTCCGAGCACACGACGTAGCCGCCCGAGTCGGGCAGGTAGCCGAGCACCAGCGGTCGCAGTCCGTGCGGGTCGCGCGCGGCGATCAGCTCCGTCGGCCGCAGGAACACCAGCGCGTACGCGCCCCGCACCTGCGCGAGAGCGTCGATCACCCGATCCACGGTGCGCTCGCCCTTCGACGTCGCAATCAGGTGGATCAACACTTCGGAATCGACCGTCGATTGGAAGATCGAGCCCTGGCGCTGCAGCCGCGAGCGGATCTCCATGACGTTGACGAGGTTGCCGTTGTGGGCGATCGCGAGGCCGCCGCGTTCGAACTCGACGACGAAGGGTTGGGTATTCTTGAGCAGCGTCTGGCCGCTGGTCGAGTAGCGGTTGTGGCCGATCGCCAGGTTGCCTTCGAGCTTGCGTACCACCGACTCGTTGAACACGTCGGCGACCAGCCCGATGCCGCGGTGCGAGATGAGAAAGTCCTCTTTCGCCGAGACGATGCCGCAGCTCTCCTGGCCGCGGTGCTGCAGTGCGTAGAGACTCAGGTAGGTGAGGTTGGCTGCCTCGGGATGCCCGTAGATCCCGACGACGCCGCATTCGTCGTGGAAGCGGTCGATCTGCAGCTCGTCGGTCATTCGTTGCCCTTGTCCATGTAGCGCGGGAGCGCCGTCGTCCAGGCTTCCCGCAGTTCCGAAACGTCGACGTCGACATGCGGATGGATGCGGAGCCGGCGGCCGCGGACTTCGCCCAGAACCTGGATGTCGAAGGGCGCCGCCGCGGCGATGTCGCGTAAGCGCGCCAGATGACGACGCTCCAGGCTGACGAGGATGCGCGACTGGCTCTCGCCGAATAGGAATGCGTCCGCACGCATCGCCGGTTCGAGGTCGATCACCGCGCCGAGCGCGCCCTCGGGGCGGGTGATGCAGCACTCGGCGAGGGCTATCGCGAGCCCGCCTTCCGAAATGTCGTGCGCCGAAGCGATCAACCCCTCTGTGATCGCCTTCAGGCAGACCTTGTGGAGTCGTTGCTCGAGCGACAGGTCGACCCACGGCGGGGTCCCGGCGACACGTCCGTGCACCAGGGCCAGATACTCGCTGCCGCCGATCTCCTCGCGGCCGCGGCCGAGCAGAACGACGATGTCGCCTTCCTGCTTGAACCACTGGGTCGTGTGATGGCTGACACTGTCGAGCAGGCCGACCATGCCGATGGTCGGCGTCGGCGGAATCGCCCTGCCCTCGGTCTCGTTGTAGAAGCTGACGTTGCCGCCGGTCACCGGCGTGCCGAGGGCGACGCAAGCGTCGCGAATGCCGCTCACCGCCTGGGCGAACTGCCACATGATCTCGGGCTTTTCGGGGTTGCCGAAGTTGAGGCAGTTGGTGACGCCAATCGGCCTGGCACCGGCGCAGACGACGTTGCGCGCGGCCTCGGCGACCGCGATCATCGCACCGACGTAAGGGTCGAGCAGGCAGTAGCGACTGTTGCAGTCGACGCTGAGGGCGAGCCCCTTATCCGAGTCCTTGATGCGCAACACGGCCGCATCGGAGCCGGGAGCGACCACCGTGTTGCTGCGCACGAAGTGGTCGTACTGCCCGAACACCCAGGCTTTCGACGCGATGTTCGGCGCTGCGAGCAGCTGCAACAAGGTGCGGTTGTAATCCTCGGGTAGCGGTAGTTGGTCGATCGCCAGTTCCTGCCGCTGCTCGAAATCGCTCGGCTCGCTCTGCGGTCGGTCGTAGGCGGGCGCGTCGTCGGTGAGCATACCCACCGGGATGCGGGCGGCGATCTGGCCGCGAAAGAGCACCTCGAGGTGGCCGTCGTCGGTCACCTCGCCGACGACTTCCGCGTCGAGCTGCCACTTGGCGAAGACTTCGCGCACGATGTCCTCGCCGCCGGCGCGGGCGACGATGAGCATGCGCTCCTGCGACTCGGAGAGGAGAATCTCGTAGGGCGTCATGCCGGTTTCGCGGACCGGGATACGGTCGAGGTCGAGCCGCAAGCCGGTGCCGCCGCGGCCCGCCATCTCGACGCTCGAGCTGGTGAGCCCGGCGGCGCCCATGTCCTGGATCGCGACGATCGCGTCCTTCTCCATCAGCTCGAGACACGCTTCGATCAGCAGTTTCTCGGTGAATGGATCGCCAACCTGGACGGTCGGGCGCTTCTGCTCCTCCTCGCCGCTGAACTCGGCGGAAGCGAGCAAACTGGCGCCATGGATGCCGTCGCGGCCGGTCTTCGAGCCGACGTAGAGCACGGGGTTACCGACGCCGGCAGCCGCCGCACGAAAGATCTTGTCGGCGCGCAGGAGGCCGACAGTCATCGCGTTGACGAGGATGTTGCCGTTGTACGCGGCGTCGAAGTAGACCTCGCCGCCGACCGTCGGCACGCCGACGCAGTTGCCGTAGTCGCCGATGCCGCGGACCACGCCGTCGACGAGATAGCGGGTGCGGGGGTGGTCGAAGCTACCGAAGCGCAACGAGTTGAGGTTGGCGATCGGGCGCGCGCCCATCGTGAAGATGTCGCGCAGGATGCCGCCGACGCCGGTCGCGGCGCCCTGGTAGGGTTCGACGAACGAGGGATGGTTGTGGCTCTCGATCTTGAACGAGACGGCCATGCCGTCGCCGATGTCGAGCACGCCGGCGTTTTCGCCCGGCCCCTGCAGCACGTGGTCGCCGGTGGTCGGCAGACCCTTGAGGTGCACGCGCGAACTCTTGTAGCTGCAGTGCTCCGACCACATCACCGAGAATACGGCGAGTTCGACGACGTTGGGCGCGCGGCCCATGCCGTCACAGATGCGCGCGAACTCGTCGGGCGTCAGGCCGTGCTCGGCGGCATCGGTCGCGGTGGCGGTTCGGGTTTGCTCGTCGAAGTTCATCATCGGTCGGAGATCGCCAGGCTTTGGCGGTGCGGCAGGCCCTGGCGAATGGCCTGCGAAACCGACTTGAACATTTCGAGAGCGTCGTCGCCGCCGCACAGTGCCTCCACCGCATGCTCCGGGTGCGGCATCATCCCGAGCACGTTGCGCTCGGCGTTGCAGATGCCGGCGATGTTGGCGAGCGAACCGTTCGGGTTGCCGCGATCCGAGGCGGCGCCGCTGGGGTCGACGTAGCGGAACACAACCTGGCGGTTGTGTTCGAGTTGCTCCAGCGTTTCGTGGTCAGCGACGTAGCAGCCGTCGCCGTGCTTGACCGGCAGGCTGAGCAGCGCGCTGCGGGCGTAGCGACAGGTGAAGGCGGTGTCGGTTTCTTCGACGCGGATCCGCGCCATCCGGCAGATGAAACGCAGGTCGCGGTTGCGGATCAGCGCTCCCGGCAGCAAGCCGGCCTCGCACAACACCTGGAAGCCGTTGCAGATGCCCCAGACGAAACCGCCGCGCTCGGCGAACGTCGCGACGCTTTCGATGATCGGCGAGAAGCGCGCCATCGCCCCGGGACGCAGGTAATCCCCGTAGGAAAAGCCGCCGGGCAGGACGACCACGTCGACGCCGTGCAGGTCGCGGTCTTCGTGCCACAAGGGCACGACCGGTTCGCCGAGCACGGCGCCGATCGCGTGCACGGTGTCGTGGTCGTCATTCGACCCGGGAAATGTGACGACGCCCCAGCGCATGCTCGGCCTACTCGATCTCGAAGCGGTAGTCTTCGATGACGCCGTTGGCGAGGAGCGCACGGCACATCTCGTCGACGCGCTGCCGCGCCCGGTCGGTGTCGCTTCCTTCGAGCGCGAACTCGATGAACTTGCCGAGGCGGACGTCTTGGGCCTCGGCGAAGCCGAGGGCGTGGAGGGAGTGTTCGATCGCCTTGCCTTGCGGGTCGAGCACAGCTTGCTTGCGGGTGACGTAGACGCGGGCGCGCATGTTCCTTCCGATCAGGCCGGGCTCGAAAGCCGGCGGTGTACCTCGTGGTAGGCCTCGGCAACGTCGCCGAGATCATGGCGGAAACGGTCCTTGTCGAGCTTCCTGCCGGTGTCGACGTCCCAGAAGCGGCACGTATCGGGGCAGATTTCGTCGCCGAGCAGGATCCTCCCGTGGTGGCGCCCGAACTCGAGTTTCATGTCGACCAATAGCAGCTTTCGCGCCGCGAGAAAGGGGCGAAGTATCTCATTGACGCGCAGCGTCAGCGCCGTCATCGCGTCGATCTCCTCGGGCTTGGCGAAGCCGAGGACCGTGACGTGCCAGCGGTTGATCAGCGGGTCGTGGAGCGCGTCGCTCTTGTAACAGTACTCGACGATCGGCGCGGACAGCGGCGCGCCCTCATCGAGTCCGAGCCGGCGGGCGAGACTGCCGGCCATGACGTTGCGGACGATCATTTCGACCGGAACGATGTCGAGCCGTTTCACCAGCATTTCGCGGTCGCTCAACCGCTCGACGAAATGGGTTTCCACGCCGTCCTGCTCGAGCAGCCGGAAGAAGATCTCGGTGCAGGCGTTGTTGACGACACCCTTGGAAGCGATCGTGCTCTTCTTGGTGCCGTCGAAGGCGGTCGCGTCGTCCTTGAAGTACTGGATGACCAGATCGGGGTCGTCGGTGGCGAACATCTGCTTAGCCTTGCCCTCGTATAGGAGCTGCCGCTTTTCCACGTTTCAGTTCTCCCCGAACGCCCGCCGAAAGAGGTCGTCCTCATAGCGCAACTGATGGCGCAGGTCGAAGAGTTCGGCGATCTCGTCTTGCGACAAATGTGAGGTGATATCGGGATCGCCGGCGACTTCCGTGCGGAAGTCCGCTCCCTCCTGGGCCTTCATGCCGCAGCGTTGCACCCAGCGGTAAGCCTCCTCGCGGGCGCGGCCCTTGCGGACCAGGGCCAGCAGCACGGCTTCGGAGAAGACCGCGCCGCGCCAGTGTTCGAGGTTCGCTGCCATGCGCTCGGGGTGGACGACCAGGTTGCCGATCACCCCGGTCATGCGGTGCAGCATGAAGTGGAGGCTGATCGTCGCATCGGGGCCGATCACCCGTTCGACCGCGGAGTGGCTGATGTCGCGTTCGTGCCACAGAGCGATGTTTTCTAGCGCGGCCATGGCGTAGGCGCGCACCAGGCGCGCCTGCCCGGTGACGTTCTCGGTGAGGATCGGGTTGCGTTTGTGGGGCATCGCCGAAGAGCCCTTTTGCTTACTGGAAAAGGGCTCTTGTGCCTCCGCCACCTCGCTCCGCTGGAGGTGGCGGATCTCGACGGCGAAGCGTTCGAGCGATCCTGCGACGATCGCCAGGGTGGTGAAGAATTCGGCGTGGCGGTCGCGCGGAATGACCTGGGTCGCAACCGGTTCCGGCTGCAGGCCGAGCCTCGCGCAGACGTAGGCTTCGATATCGGGACCGGAGTGGGCGAAGGTGCCGACCGCGCCGGAGATCGAGCCGTAGCGGATGCTTTCGCGAGCGGCCCGCAGGCGCGCGAGATTGCGCTGCATCTCCGCGTACCAGCCAGCGAGCTTGAGCCCGAAGGTCATCGGTTCCGCGTGGATCCCGTGGGTGCGGCCGACCATCGGCGTGCCGCGATATTTCTCGGCCTGGGTGCGAATCGCGTCGGTAAGTCCTTGTGCTGCGTCGAGCAGCAAATCGGCAGCGCGCACGAGTTGCACCGCAAACGCGGTGTCGAGAACATCGGACGAGGTCAGCCCGAGGTGCATGTAACGCCCCTCGGGACCGCACTGCTCGGTGATCGAAGTGACGAAGGCGATGATGTCGTGGGCGACCTCGCGTTCGATCTCGAGGGCGCGCGCGACGTCGACTTTCGCTTGGGAGCGGATCTTCTCCGGGACGCCGGCGGGGACGTCGCCACGCTGCACCAGCGCCTCGAGGGCGAGCAACTCGACCTCGAGCCAGATCTCGAATTTTGCCTGTTCGGTCCAGATCCGACCCATCTCGGGCCGGGTGTAGCGTTCGATCATGAGGGCTCCTCGCCGCCGCGGTCCGCGGCGCAACGGCGATACTAGCGAACAACGCCGAAGCGGTCACGCGGCGGACATTTGCCGGTCAATTCCTGGGACCGCGGGCGTGGCGGCGAGCCCGCGGTTCAATGGCGAAGCCTTGCATCCCGTTGAACTTCTCGAACTTCCGTCGCCCTTGGAGGCTGGTTCGTCTACTTCAAACACAGCCGCCCGAACACAGCCGCCCGAAGACCCTTCCGCCTCTCGACGCCATCTCAACTCGGCTTACGGCTGCGCGGCCAGCGCGTCGCTGCGCTGCAAGCGCCCGCGAGGGCCGCCGCTTGCGAAAGCAGCTGCAGCCCGACGCCGGCGCCGGCCAGCTCGGTGCCGCCCTGTCTGTACAGGTAGACATAGAGACGCGCGTTGACTGCAATGTGAGCGGCGAACAGCGCGAGCGCTAGCCATGGCCAACCGAGCGCGGTCGCGAGTGCGACGCTGCCAGCGAGACCCGCGCCAATGGCATATCCCGATCCGATGTTGCCCAGGCGCCCGCGTCGCACGAAGGCGCGCAGGCCGAGGTTTCGTCCGCCGAGAAGAATACCGTCGCGGGCGCGGCGGAAATCGTTGCTCATGAGACCGGCCATGTTGTGGACCCGATGGTGGCGCGCCTCGGCGCCGGGCTCCATGTGGAAGCGCGCGCCGCGGCGTTGGAGGGCGAAGCCAAGGTCGAAGTCCTCCAACTCGGTGGGCGCGTCGATCTCAGCGGCGGCGGCGAGAAACAGTTCGCGCGGCAGCGCCGTGATGCAGCCGAACACCCAATCGACCTGGGGTTGCGTCTGTAGATAGGTGTAACGGATCCAGGCGTTCTTGAAGCGGCTGACGACGTCGCTCGCGCCCGGCTCGGCGCTGTAGATCCCGACGACCACGTCGGCGCTACCCGCCTCGAGTGGCGCGAGCAGGCGTTCGACTGCGCCCGGCAGGAGTTCCGCATCCGCGTCGGTGAGCACGACGTAGCGTCCGCGCGCCTGCTGCGCCGCGGCAAGCCGCGCACCGGCAGCGCCGAGGTTGTGTGGCAAGCGGAGGTGGCGAACCGGGAAGCGAGTGGCAACGGCGGCGGAGTCGTCGGTCGACGCGTCGTCGACGACGATCACTTCGTCGCCTGCGCCAGTCTCCGCCAGAGCGGCCGTGAGCGCGGCCGCAAGCGTGGGCGCCATGTTGTGGACGGGAATGATGACCGTTGCGCGCACGCCGTCGTGGGGGGCACGCGGAATCTCGATGACGGCCATCCGGGGCACGTAGGCCTCCCGGGCGATGGCGTCAAGCGGAGCCCGGCGTGGCGGAGTCGATCGACGATACTCGCGAACTCACGCCCGCATTCGCGTCGGGTCCGCCGGCTCGCTGGCGCGGCGCAAGCGCAGAGAGAACGTCGATCCCTTGCCCACTTGCGCCTCGGCGCGAATGGTTCCACCCATTTGCTCCACCAAGCGTTGGGCGATTGCCAAGCCGAGGCCCGCACTGCTGCCACCGCTCACGCGGCTGCCCTGGAAGAAGGGCTCGAACACATGTTCGATGTCCTCCGAGTCGATGCCGACGCCGCTGTCGCGCACCCGGATGCAAACGTAACCGCCGTCGCCGTCGGCCGATATCTCGATGACGCCCTCCGGCGTGTACTTCACCGCGTTGGAGATCAAGTTCATGAGAACCTGACGCAAGCGATCGGCATCGGCATGCACCAAGATCGGGCCGCTGTCGTGCTTCGTGACGACCTGCAGCGGCCGTTTCTTAGCGAGACTGACCGCGACGGCGTGCATGTCCTGCAGCAGCGGCGCAACGTCCACCGCAGCGAGCCTGAGGTGCAATTGATCGAGGTTCAGACGCGAAAGGGTGAGCAGATCCTCGACCAGGTTGAGCTGGGCGATGCCGTTTGCAGCGATGCGGTCGATGATGTCGCGAAGCTCTGGTGTCAGTTCGCCGAATTCGTCGTCCAAGGCGAGCTGGGCGTAGCCGATGATCACGTTGAGCGGCGTGCGGAGATCGTGCGAGGCGTTCGCCACGAGGCGTTCGCGCGCCTCGTCGGAGGCGAGCAGCAGCGAATTCTGCTGCCGCAGCCCATCGTTGGTATGCTGTAGTTCGGCGGCACGAGCGAACGCCTGAAATCGATAGGTGTCGATGACGTGAGCGCCGAGGGCGCTCATCCCATACCCCGCCCACAGTAGCGATGCCGTATAGATCGAAGGGACCGTCGGCGGAGCGTTGATGTAGACTGCGGCGAGGTAGCCAACGACGGCGCCGAATCCAGCCACGAGCTGACCCTTCCAGCCGAGCGGGTACAGGATCAGGACACCGAAGAAGACGATCGCCACGGTGAGGGCGAGGATCTCGGTGTCCAAGCCAACCATGATTGCGTAGTAGCCGAGCGCCAATCCCATCGCGTTGGCCGCCGACACAGCGAACGCGTAGGCATATCGGGGTAGGATGTGCGCCAACGCGATCTGACCACCGAGAATGAACGCGCAAATGACATGGATGAAGATAAGCGCGCCCTGCCGCTCGGGGAAGTAATAGGCCTCGTAGGCCGTACCCAGCCCACCGAGACCGTAGAACAACAGCAGGCTCGGACGCATGCGTGCGGCGAGAAGCGGCGCCGACTCCTGGTCGAAAGCCTGCTGTAAAGAGAGTGACTCGGCGGTCTTCGTGTTCGGCATCTGGTGCGGCAACGCGTACGTTCAAGTGCATCGATTCTCGATGTCACGCACCTTCATCTAGCCTCACGTGTCGATGCATTCGCGTTCGAGCGTCAATGTTTGCTACCCGCGAGTATGCCTTTATCGAAAACCACTCGAAAGTGATAATTCCCAGCTAGGTAGTTCTACTCGCCCGGCAACTCCGAGTCCCGAGTAGGCTACGGAAGACGGCAGCGGAAAACGCTTGCACGCGAAGTTGCGACCCGGGTATCAGGAGGAGCGATGCGGAAACCATGCTTGTCGACATTGTCCGAGTCGATGCACTGCCTGCGGCGCCGGGGGTCGCTAGCGCTCGTAGCGCTCGTAGCGCTCGTCACGCTCCCCTCGCTCGTGCTTGCTGCCAACGTCGAGGTAGTCGCCGTAACTCCCGGCCAAAGCGCGGCAGTCGTCATTGACGGTGCGGCCCCGATCACGATGGCCGTAGGCGAAACGATCGATATGGTAACCCTGGTCAGCGCCGACATCGATGGCGCGCAGGTGCGAATCGACGGGGTAACCCGGAACTTGCCTCTCGCCGTGCATCAAGGGTGGGAAGCGAGCGCGCCTCCCGTCGATTCCGTGAAGCTCTCCGCCGACGCCCGCGGGCATTTCGTCGCCAACGGCGCCGTCAACGGACGACGGATCCGCTTCCTCGTCGATACGGGCGCCTCTCTTTTGACGTTGTCGCGGGCCGAAGCGAACCGAATCGGGTTGCGCTATCGGGGTGGCGCGAAGATGCGCCTGTCGACCGCCAACGGTGTCGTCGAGGGATTGCGGGTAAGGCTCGACTCGGTGCGCCTCGGCAAGGTGACGGTGAAGGACGTCGACGCGGTCGTGATCGATACGTATCTGCCCGAGGCCCTGCTCGGAATGAGCTTCCTCGACCGGTTCAACCTCGACCAGCGCGGCTCGACGCTCGTCCTGCGCCGCCGTCGCTGAGGGGCCAGTTCACGCGCGCTTGACGCGGACGCTCGGCTCTGGGATCAGAGGACCCGCCGCCGCCATTGGCCGGCAGAGCACATGAACATGCCGAACCAAGCAATCGAGCCGAACGAGCTTCTGCATCCACGAATCGAATTTCGGCCGTCGGGAATCCACGGCATGGGGGCTTTCGCCCTGAAGCAGATCCGCAAGGGGACGCGCTTGATCGAGTATGTCGGTCTTCGCATCAGTAAGCGGGAGGCCGCCCGACAGTGCAATTCCGGCAATACCTTCATCTTCACGCTGAACGACCGCGAGGATCTCGACGGCTCGGTGAAATGGAATCCGGCGCGGTTCATCAACCATAGTTGCGATCCCAACGCGGAGGCCGAACAGAACGAAGACGATCACGTTTTCATCACCGCCGCGCGCACGATCCGACCGGGCGAAGAGATCACCTTCAATTACGGTTACGACTTCTCCGCCTACCGCGACAATCCGTGCGCCTGCGGTGCAGCCAATTGCCTCGGTTTCATCACCGCAGCCGAGTACCACGGTCGGGTCCGGCGGATACTCGAGGCGGAGCGAAAGAAGCAAGCCGCGACCCGCAAGGCGCCTCTACGGCGACCGCAGAGCCGCAAGAAAAAGTAGGCAAACTCGTCGGAGCGAGATCGCAGGAACACTCGCTACAGCTGGAGCCCCGGGCGCGATGACGCCGCGCCCGCTGCCGTCGACCCAGCGCGGGCGTGCTGAGGTCGTCGGGCGAACTGCTACGCGGTGGCGATTCCCGCTGTGCCTGCGCCGACGGCGACCACGTCGAATTCTTCTTCCCTCATCGCATCTCACTCAGCAGATTTCGGTCTCGAATTCCGTTCGCATCGGCCTCAGGCCTTGCGCCAGATCATCTTCGGCAGCAGAAACGCCAACCACACCGCCGTCGCCCCGATGAAGCAGCCCGAGGCCACGCCCATCCAGAAGTAGTAGTGCGATCGGTCGAACTCCATCAGCGTGCGCGCAACGGCCGCTGCCGCGACCAAGCCGCCCATGAGAGTCAGCTGCCAGGGTCGCCCGAGCATCATCTCGCGGTAGCCGCCGTGGCCGAGCACGACCTGGGCGCCGACGCCGAGCGTCAGCAGTGCGAACCCGGCGACGAATGACAGATGCAGGCCGGCGCTCCAGTAGGCCGGCCAGATGCCGGCGACGAGGTAGCCCGCCGGCAACATCCAGCCGGCGATCCAAATCAGCCAGCGGTTGCTGCCTGGCTGATCCGGCAAGCGCCACAACTCGACCGTACCGACCAACACGATCGAGATGATCGCAGCCCGCAACAGCATCGCAGCGCGCACGGACGTGGTCACTTCGAGAAAGAAGGAAGCGATGAGCAGCCCGGCGGCGCCGACGTGCAGCGCCATCGCGACCTTGTCTGCGGCGCTGCCGGTCGTGTCGGCCGGCGCCTGCCCACGTGTCATCAAGGGGAAAGCCAGGCCGCCAACGCCGAGTACCAAGCCGATGAACATGCCTTGGAGCACGAGTTTCTGGCCGACGTTGTGGAGCCAGAACAGGTCGCCGCCGGCGGCGGCGCCGACGCCCGTGAGCACCGAGCCCGCGATCCCCATCGCGATCGCGAGCGGGATCCACACGAAGCCGTTGGGGGGCCTGCGCCGCGCGTTCGCGCTGGTGAACCGTCGTAGCGCGAACGCGACGAGCACCACGGCCAACACCAGCCAGGCGACCTGGGTGAGGTTCCATTGTTGGTACCAAGCGGCGACGGTGGTCGCGACCGGAGCGATGGCGCAGACGGCGACTTCCCACAGCGCCGGCGGAGGGGTTCCAGTTCGGCGCGGAATCATCGTGAACAGGAAGCCGACGGCGAATGCCATCAGGAACCCCTGGATCTGCGTCATCGCATGGAAGATCGGGTTGAACGCGGGGCTCCAGCCGAGCGTGAACGCCAGCCAATGGCCGACGCCGGCCCAGGAGAGAACAATGCCGAGCGGGAAGAAGAGAAGGTACGGCTCGCGCCGGTACCACGGTGCGCTCGTCAGCGAATCTGCCTCGTGAATCATTCCCTGCGGTACGCCTTCCATGCTTCGACCTCCGATCTCCTCGGACCTTCGCACGTTCGCGGGCGAGCGCCTAGTTCGGGATCGCGCAACACCAGCGATTGGGTGAGGGAAGCCACTCCACCTAGAGGAGCCTGTCGGATTCCGAGCGGCCTACCACCCAGGTTTCCCCTCTCTCACATTTTCGTGGGAGAGGGCGCAGGCTGAGGGTTCTACCCAGAGCGTTTCGTAAGTCCCTGTGCGAACAGTGAAATCAGGCTCCGAACCCTCGCCCTCCAGATCCAGGCTTCGCCATTGGACCGCAGACTCGCGACCGCATCACCCAGCCTGGACCACCATCGGCTTGCGGACTCCAATACTTCTGTGCCTCCTTGCCTCTGTGAGAACCGAAATAGGAGCGAACCATCGGATGAACGCGAGCCGGAACTGGCCGGCTGGCTCGCTTCGCTCGGCAACGTCAACTCCCGGCCGCGTTATCCGCATCGTTAGCCCACGTGAGGCACCAGGGACACGGTACAGTGGAGCAACTATAGCCGAGGGTCGGGCAGAGCCCGGCGAAGCGGTGGGAGGACAAACATGACTGTCGATTTCAGCGTGAAGGGAAAGCATGTGCTGATCACCGGCGGCACCGGCGGGATCGGTGCCGCCTTTGCAGAAGCGTTCTTGCAGGCGGGGGCGGTGGTCACGATCGTTGATATCGCGCCGCCGCGTGCCGACCAGAGCGCGGGTCTCAAGTATGAGCAGGTCGACCTGGGCGACGACGCGGCGGTCGCGGCGCTCGCGGCCCGCACGGACCGCATGGACGTCGTCATCCATTGCGCCGGCCGCGCTGCGATCGGCGAGGAATATTCGCCGATCGTCTTCAACGAAATCGTCAACCTGCACCTCACAGGCGCGCTGCGCCTCGCCAACGGGTTCCGTCCGCATCTGAAGGCGAGCCGCGGCTGTCTCATTCACATCGCCTCGATGTACTCGTACTTCGCGTCGCCCCTGGCCCCCGCTTACGGCGCCGCCAAGACCGGCCTGATGTCCTTGACCCGCACCCTCGCGGCCGAACTCGCCAGTGACGGCATCCGCGTCAACGCGATCGCGCCGGGTTGGTTCGACACGCCCCTCACCAAGGTGATCCAAGAGCAGATGCCCGACATGAATCGGCGTATTCTCGAGCGCCTGCCTTCCGGGCGATGGAACACGCCGGACGAGCTGGCCGGCCTTGCCATCTTTCTCGCCTCGCCGGCCTCGAGCATCCTAACCGGCGTGATCATCGCAGCCGACGGCGGCTACTCGGTTACCTGATCCAGTCCGGACACACAGGGGGGCCACCTGTCGTGCGCTTGGCGGGCAGCTACAAGTGCAGTCTGTCAGGCAGTCCGGGGGCTGAGTGGGTCTCGACACTGGAGATTCAGGATCAGAAGGCGGACGTGACGTGCTCGGCGATTTGTTCGACGTGACGGACAACCACCGTGCGCGCAGCCTAGCGAGACCGGGTGCTGCCGATAAGCGATCGGCCGAGCTCAGCGGTTGGCATCGGCGCGGAGCTGTTCCCGCGTCCTCGTGCTTCTCGTCCTCGGACCGTCCGGGGTCCCCGTGGTCGAGAATCGGGCGCAGGCGCGCGCCTATCCCGACTTGGCGGTGCTGTCGGCGATGGCGCACGGGTGTGATGAGGACCGCAGATTATAGACTTCAGTCTGAAGCCTTCCCTGGGACCGCGGGCGTCCCGCCCGCAGTCCTGGTAGCAGCACACCAAGCCGCGCTCCAAGCTCGCCAGTGCGGGCGGGACGCCCGCGGTCCCAGGGAAGGGCCTACGCTGCGCACACCGGGAGACGACAAGGGGACGCACTAACGATTCTAACGAATCGACGAATCGATAGAATCGTTGCTGCGTCCCGGATGCTCCGGCACAATGCGCGACGCAATCGCGACGCCGCTATAGCCCTGGCGTTCGGCAGGCGAGAATGCGAAGTGCCTCCTGGGCAACCCGAGCACCTCGGCTGGCACTTCTTCCGGAAGCGCACGAACCTCTTGGAGCCCGACGATGTCCGCCTTCGCGCCCTGCAGCCACGCAGAACCGTCCGAGTTCAACGCGACGGGTACAACCCGGTCGTTCCACGTGGCACCGTCGATTCCCTACCCGAGCAGCCCAGTCAACCCAACAGTAGGATTCCAATAAGGTCCTGTTACACTCTTGACGTTCCTTTCAACACTGCGCTGATTGGCTCCACACATTCAGGGAGTGCGAGACTCAGGAATTCCACGCCAATCATGGATTCCCGCGTCCGCGAAGATGTTGGCGAGCATTTCAGCTGCTTGATCCCGGGTGTCTCGACAATATCGCGGTGATTTCTTCGCGCATCACCCCTCGACAGAAGCGACGACCAGCTTCCATGCACGACCCGAGCGGATCACCTCGGTATCGACCAATTGATCGAGCACGTCGAGCGATCGCTCGGCAAGCCCGACGTCTCCCGCCTGCTCCGCTTCTTGGTTCAATCTGATCAGAAGCCCAGCGACTTGCTCGGCTTCGCGGGGCAACGCCAACCGACCTGCTGCATCTGCCAGACTGCCAGCGGCCTGTCGTCCCAATGTCAACACCACTTCAGACAGGTAGCGCAGGTTTCCCCGCCTGTCACAAGCTCGGATGAGATACCTCGGGCGTCGCCGCGCGGCTGCCGACTGAACGATCGCCGATACGAATCCACGGTCATCTAGCAACTGCTGATTCCGTAGGCCTGCGAAGAGTCGCAGGATTTCGTCACCGACCTTCTCCTCCGAGTCATTGGCTAGGTTCACGGCAATTCCCTTGAGCCAATCCGGCGCGTCACGCTGCGAAAGCCAATCGACGAGGACGCCGGCGGCCGATCGGCGGGCTACGACGTTCGTCGCGAGCAGTTTGATCAAGCCCGCGTCATCGAGTACGTCCCCCGCACGCAGACACATGACCCCGATTCCGCCCCAGTCGGCACACGGCGGCTGCTGATGATCGAGTAAGCCAATGAGTAAGCGTCGAGCGTCAGCATTGACGGCACGTCCCACGGCCGGGTCAATCGCCAGGAAGCGCAGGATCGGATGGATATCCGGTTGCGCGGCGACGAATGGATCCCGGGCTACGCGCAGCACGGCGTGCGTGGAACGAACCATGTCATAGTCGCGGCAACTCCATGCGACCACGGCCGCGGACGCCTGCAATCCCGCGTCGTCGTGCTGCAGGAAAGTCTCGGCAACGGGAAGCAACTCTCCCCTGCGCTTCTCGTGATCACGGGCAATGTTGGCGAGCGCCTTCAACGCGATGCAGGCGGCATCATTGAGACGATGGTGAAGAACCGGATCGTCGATCCCACGGTTCTGCGGTTCGAAGCGCCGCCCCTTCTCGCGAGCGATCGCAACCAGCCGGGCGATCACTGCATCGGGCCAGTCGTATGTGGCTCGACGTTGGATCGCCCGCGCTAGGTTCTCCGCGCATTCGTCGCATCCGAGAAAAACGGGATCGACGGCGAGTTCCGCGAACTCGTCGTCTCCGAGGGGCTGCCAATCCGGCGATGATGGACCCGGAGCTTCCGTTCGACCCAGAGCGTCGAGGAGCGCGACCAACGCCGATGCCGGCACTCGCTCCGCAGCGCGCGCCATCTCCTTGCCCACCGCGAAGTACCTGCGCGGAGCCCGCTCGGCCAGGTCATGCATCTGGCGGATGAGTACGTCCCGGGAACCGTCGCCGACGTTGCCGTTGGCGATGGGAACGCAACGGTCGTCGAACATAGGCGCCTTCGCGATGCCCTCGACCCACTGCCGTGCGGATTGCCGATCGGCGATATCGTCGGGCACCTTGGATCCGATGAATCCTGCCACGAGAGAGCCTGCTGCGAAGCCATGGAATTTCCGCGCGAGAGATTCGTGGACCGCCCGCGTGGCTGAGGACCATCGGGTCGGATCGAGCGCGGGAAGGAGCAGGAACGCAGTTTCCCCCCGACTGTTCGGCGGCAAACCACCGTGTCGCTGCATCAGCACGTGCCGCCCTTGCTCCTCGGCAACCGTCCACTTATCCGGATAGTCGGCGAGCCACTGCTCCAGCGTGCCGTAGTCTGCAGCGTCGAGTTGCGGCGCTACCTTCTCGAGGAATGCCCTGGCGAGTCCGAAACGTCGGCCCTCCGTGGGCCAACCGACGGACGTATGGAGCCATTTGGGATCGGACTGGAGCCAGCGTGCGGCCGCGGCGAAGACGGCGCGAGGCGCCGCGGTTGGATCGAGATGGCTACCGGCACGCAAGAGCAACCAACCGTCGATCGGACGTATCGGTGCCGGCAGACCACCAACGAGATCTTCCCAGGTCTTCTCCCCCGCAGAGAGCGCACGACCCAAACATCGTCCGAGAAAGTCGACGATCTGCGCCAGCGGTGCCCCGAACGAACCGCGGATCAGCAGGATCTCCGCTACGTCGAGGGCCGACCACCAGCGCGCAAACTCATCGAAGACCGCTGCACCACTTTGCAAGACGGCATCCGGGATATCGTCACCGACCGGTAGCTGATCAATCCAGTCGGGACGACCGGAGCCAATCAATTCCTCGAGAGTCGACTTCTTCAAGAATGCGGTGAGGAGCTTGGCCGCGCGCATGGAATTCGCCGACATGAGTCGCGGCCAGTCGGGGGGGAGATCCTGTTCGGTCGAAGACGTCAGGTAGTCGAGACGCAATTGGAAGAGCTCATCCGAATCCTCGGATGGATCGTGCCAGAATGCCTCGTGCGCTTTCTGCATCGTTCCGGGCGATTCCCGCTGCCACCGGGCGAGATGCCGCGCTACCAGGTCGCCCCGCCGATGCGCCACAGATGCGCAACAGTCGAGGAGGAGGCTTCGTTGTTCCTCGGACGACTTGCTCCAGGCCTCATCGAGCCAGTCATCGAGGACATCGAACCACGCGGGCTGACCACGCAGCACCGTATTGAGGATGATCGATCGGCGGTCTTCGCGTTGCACCCAGCGCTTGATCAGGGCGGCCACCCGTGTCGAAACCTCGGCGAGATCCGCAAATCCCAACAGCAGGGATCCCCGGACGACGAAGCGAATGTCTGGATGCCAGACGAGGTCGTCGAGGATGGCGGCTCCGGTCGCTCCCCGATTGGCCAGGTGCTGTACGATCAGCCGTGCCCGTCGGGCATGGCGGAGCCCCTGTGATCGACGCGGGCCCAGGTGCTCGAGGAGATCTTCCAAGTTGGATGACTTGCTCCATTGGAGTGCAAGCCGCGTGTCCGGAATGACTTGATGGAAGGTCCTGACTCGGTCGCTGGAATCTTTGATCAGGATTCCTTCGTGGACCAAACGATCGACGAGGCCGCTGAATGCGGGGGCGATGAAGTGGCGATCCACCGCGAGCACGCGATCCGCCTCCATCCGCTCTGCGATTTCATTCAAGAGCGGAACGAAATTGGTGCCGTAGGTCTGCGTGAACGCTCGGCACCAAGCTTCGACGATGTCGACGATCGAGCCGCTCACCGGTCGAGTGCCTTTCGCTTCGACGACATCCAGGAACAGCGACATAGCCAATGGGTTGCGCACCAGCCGCAGCAGATCTCTACCGAGATCGTCGACGGGAATGCCGAGCGGCCGCAACAGATCGACGACGACTTGCTCGTCATAGTCGCCGACGAGGATCTCTCGGGGCTTGGACCCGACGTCGTAGAGGATCTGATGGAGGTTTGTGTCCTGATGCGCATCGACGCTGCGGCACCCGACGATCACGGAGATCCCGCTGCTCGTGGCAGCCTGCACCATGCGCGCGATCGTTTGCAGGCAGACCGCTCGGACCGTCGCGGCCTGATCGAGCTGATCGAGGATGAGCCAGCCACCGCGTTCGCCTAGCTGCGAGCGAAAGCGCGCGATCGGATCGTCCCCGACGATCGGCTCCGAGACGAGATCGGCGCGCAGCGGTAATAAGCGCACTCCATCGTTGCGCATGAGCCGAAGCGCCTGGGCCACTACGGCGCTCTTACCGGCACCTGATTGGCCGTGAACCAGAACGATCTCCCCGTGCAGGCCCTGCAATTGGCGCAGCTGCTCCGCTTCACGACGGGGGATCTCGCGGCGCCCGCGAAGCGAAGCCTCTGCTTGGCGGAGAAATTCGCCGTTGAGTCGTTCGAGCCATACAACCGTAGAGCGGGCCTCCCAGCTGTGGGTAAGTGAGATCTCGTGGCTCCTCAGGATTTCGCGGAGATCGATACTCGTCCATTCGCGGCTGAGCGTTTCGCGCCGGGAGCAAGCAAATAACCTGTGCAGCAACGCCTCACGTTGGGAACCGGCGAGGGATCGGGCATCCTCCCATATCCGTTCGTTCAGCGCGTCCTGACTTAGCCCGTGCACTTCGATCCGCTGGAACAGCAGCATCGCCTGCTCCAACTGGCTCGGGTCTGCGGGGGCGAAACCCAGATATTGCACGTACTTCGAGCGGTTGGGTTCGTCTGCGTGCAGCCACTTTGCCGGGTCGGAAAACAGGCTCGCATCCACGGAGGCGTTGTAGAGTGCGATTGGTTGCTGGTTGCTGACGAATCGATAGATTTGGGCTTCGGCGTCCAATCGCTTGCGTGCATGGGCGAGGGGATCCTTCAAGTCGGCGGGGCTCCATGTCCCGACGCTGCGGGTCTTACACTGTACCGCGATCAGTCCGCTGTCGGCCTCGCGTATCTGAAAATCAATCCCGTCGCCGGGTTTACCGAGCGGCTCCCAGCACACCATCTCCACAGCCTCATTCAGCAACCGCAGCCACTGCAGCATGACCAGGCTCTGCTCGAACCAGTTGCCGATCTTGTCGAAGACGCCGCCCCTGGGGATCATGGTCGGTCCGGGATCGAACTCTCGATCGATCTCCACGAAGCGAAGCGGTCCGCACCGCTGGATCGCGGTTCATCGCCGCCGTAGATCACCGTTCCCGGGAGGACAGTGACCTCCGGTTCGCGATCGCTGAGGGTGCGGAACTTCTCGATGGACTGGACGAACTCTCGCCGCGGCGTCACCGCGGACTTCACCTCCAGCGGCACCAAGCCGGCACCGGTTTCGAACAGCAGGTCGATCTCCAATCCATCGCTGGATCGCCAGTACCACGCTGCCGGACTGAGTCCCCGGTTGAGTCGGGCTTTGATGGCGTCGCCGACGCACCAGGTTTCGACCAGGGCGCCCCAGAGCGGGTGTGATTTGAGTTGGTTGACGTCGGCGATGTGCAACAACCGGCAGGCGAGACCGCTATCGATGAAGTACAGCTTGGGCGCTTTCACCAGGCGTTTGCCGAAGTTGCGGTAATAGGGCCGCAGCAGCCGGATCAGGTAGCAGGCCTCCATGACGCTCATCCAGGACCTGATCGTCATGTGATTGACGCCGCATTCGCTGGCGAGGCCGCTCGCGTTGAATGCCTGGCCGGTACGGGCAGCACAGAGACGGACGAATCGATCGAAGGCCGTCCGGTTCTTGACCTCGACGATCTGGCGAACGTCGCGATTGATGAAGGTGGCGAGGTAGTCTTCGAGCCAGCGCGTGGGCGCGACCTCCCGGGTCGCGTCAAAGAGAACCGGGTACGATCCGCGAAACACCGCGTCGGCGAGCGACCTCGGCGCGATTTCGGCCGCGCACAACTCCGCGTGGGATAGCGGGAGGAGTTCGAGCAATGCCACTCGGCCTGCCAGCGATTGCGACACCCCGCGGTCGATCTCGAGCTGTTGCGATCCGGTTAGAATATAGCGACCGACTTTGCGTTCGGCATCGATGCGGACTTGGAGGTAGGAGAGGAGGTCGGGCACGTGCTGGACCTCGTCGAAGATGCCCCCGTCGGGAAAACGGTCGAGGAACCCGAGTGGATCGGCGTCGAAGTCCGCCCGTTCGAGCGGACTCTCGAAGTTGACATACGGAAGGTCTGGGCAGGAGAGCTGGGTGAGGGTCGTCTTACCGGACTGACGGGGGCCGGTGATGGCGATGGCCGGGTAGCCTTTGCGCAGCTTCGCAACTTCGGACTGGAGCCCCCTCGGGATCATTCTTGCAATTTACAGTCGCGACTAGCAATCAGCAAGGAGATTTCCCGGGACATCCACGATCGGGCCTTCGAAAGAGCGAGCGAGAATTTCGGCGAAGCGCCAAGGAGGGCTCGCCGGCTCGTCGGGGCAACGCATACAACATTCGCGGTCGCCGCCCGGCGCGGCGTTGAAACTCCCCGTCAGCCCCGCGATTTTGGCAAGGGTTTCAGCCGCTTGATGATGGGTGGCTAGATAGCTCGCTCCCATCAAGCGGCTGCAGCGGCATCCGGGGGCCGTCACAGCTTCGCGCCGCGAAGCTTCAAGATCGACGACGGCGCGCTAGCTCAGAACATCCCGAGCGAGAGTTACGCCGACGGGACAGTGATCCGATCCGGTCACTTCGGGCAGAATGAAGGCGTCCTGCAAGAAAGGGCGCACGTTCGGGGAACAGAGCACGTAGTCGATCCGCCAGCCGATGTTGCGGGCGCGGACCCCGAAGCGCTGGCTCCACCACGAATAGTGCCCGCCGCCCTCCTCGAAGACGCGGAACGAGTCGATCCAGCCTGCTTCTATCCAGCGATCGAGTTCGGCGCGCTCCTCCGGGAGGAAGCCGCTCGTCTCCTGGTTGGTCTTCGGACGAGCGAGGTCGATCTCGCGGTGCGCGGTGTTCAGGTCGCCGAGCACCAGCACCCGCTGCCCGGCGCTCCGAATCTCCTCGACCCGCGCGAACAACTCCCGGTAGAAATCCAGCTTGAACGGCACACGGCTATTGTCACGGTGCGTCCCGCTCCCCTTCGGAAAGTACGCGTTGACGACAGTGAGCTTGCCGAAGTCGGCGATCTGCAAGCGGCCCTCGCAGTCGAAGCGCGGGGCGCCGAGCGACGTTTCGATCCGCTCCGGCGCAATCCGCGACGCAATCGCAACGCCGCTGTAGCCCCGGCGTTCGGCGGGCGCGAACGCGAAGTGCCACCCGGGCAACCCGAGCACCTCGGCTGGCACTTCTTCCGGAAGCGCGCGCACTTCCTGGAGCCCGATGATGTCCGCCTCCGCGCCCTGCAGCCACTCGACGAACCCCTTGCGGACACACGCCCGGATGCCGTTGACGTTCCACGATAAAATTCGGACCTGATCGGACATTCCGGCTCCTTATATCGCCTATCGTCGCTCGAACTCCCCGCCCCGCACGACAAGCTGGGTTGCACATTGGATCAGCGCTTTCCCGGGCCACTACCCGTGATCCAATCGGGCGATCGGTCTCAACCGAGCATGTCGAAATATGCGAACTACCCAATATTGCGCCGGCAGCTGACCAACCAACCGGGTCGCCGTGTTGAGCAGGAACAGCAGCAGCATCCCGGCGGCGAGCGCTTCGAACGCTACTTTGCTCAGCGGCCAGTCCTCGTTCGGCTTCTCGTCGAGCCGGTAGATCATCGGGAAGCTGATGACGAAGTAGCACGCGTAGAAAAACGACCCCCAGCGCAACATCCGCGGCAGGTCGCGGTAGCTGAACTGCCCCGCGATCGCGCCGCCGGCCATCATGAAGGTCTCCATGTAGGCGAACAAGTATGCGGCCGTCAGACAAAGCAGCGGCCATAGCCACGGGCTGCTCAGCCAACGCGAGATGCGTGCCCGACGCAGCACCCGACGCGACGCATGCCCGATCCACTGCCGCGCTTCCGCTGCGACGCTGCGTCGGCTCCCACGATTCGCCTCCTCTAGCGCCGACGCTCAACCGCCGTTGGCGGGCAGCGCAACCGCCTTCGTTTCGAGATATTCCTCGAAGCCGATGAGCCCGTTCTCGCGGCCGACGCCGCTCTGCTTGTAGCCGCCGAACGGAGTGTCGACCGCGAACCACAGCGCTCCGTTGATCGACAGCGTACCGGTGCGGATGCGGCGTGCAACGGCCAGCGCGCGCTCCTCGCTGGAACTCGTCACCGCACCCGAAAGTCCGTAGATCGAGTTGTTGGCGATGCGCACGGCATCGTCTTCATCGATGTACGGAAGAATCGCGAGCACCGGCCCGAAGACCTCTTCCTGGGCGAGGGTCGAGTTTGGATCGACGTCGGCGAAGATCGTCGGCTCGACGTAGTAGCCCTGCGACAGCTCGGCCGGCACGCCGCCGCCGATGACGAGGCGCGCCCCGTCTGCCTTCGCCTTATCGATGTAGCCGAGCACGCGCTCGCGTTGACGCTGGCTCACCAACGGTCCGGCGAGGTGGGCGATGTTCGTCGGATCTCCGTAACGGAAATTCGCGAACGACTGACGCGCCAGTTCGATCCCCTCCTCGTAGCGCGAACGCGGCAACAACAGGCGGGTGGTGAGCGCGCAACCTTGCCCGGAGTGGGTGCACACCTGGCTGATGCCGGCCAGCGTCGATTCGAGCGGCGCGTCGTCGAGCATGATGGTTGCCGACTTGCCGCCGAGTTCGAGGAAGACCTTCTTGACGGTTGGTGCGGCGCTCGCCATCACGCGGCGCCCGGTCGCGGTCGAGCCGGTGAACGTGACCAGGTCGACACGCGGGTCGGCGGCGAGCATTTCGCCGAGTCCATGGTCGGAGCTGGCAACGACGTTGACCACGCCTGCAGGGATATCGGTCTTCTCGGCGATGATGCGGCCGAGCGTCGTCGCGCACCACGGTGTGTCGGGTGCGGGCTTGAGCACGACCGTGCAGCCGGCAGCCAGAGCCGGGCCGAGTTTGCACAGGTTCAGATAGAGCGGGAAGTTCCACGGCGTGATCGCGCCGACGACGCCCGCCGGCTCGCGGCGCAAGAGGCGGCGCGAGCGCATGCCCATGAACTCCGTGTCGGCCATGGGCGCTTCGTATGCGTAACTTTCGGCGAGATCGGCCCAGTACGGCAGCCAGCCGATCGTCGAGTCGCATTGCACGGCGTAGGTCAGCGCCAGTGGCGAACCCGCCTCGGCGACGACGATCGCGCGCAGATCCTCCTTGGCCGCGACGAGCGCCGCGTGCAGTTGGCGCAGACAGGAGGCGCGCAGGGCGTGGTTGGTAGACCAGTCCGTCGCGTCGAAGGCGCGCCGCGCGGCACCGATGGCGCGGTCCATGTCGGTGCGCGTCGCATCGGCTGTCACACCGAGCGTTTGCTCGGTCGCCGGGTTGATGTTGACGAAAGTCGCGCCGCCGCTGGCGTCGACCAGGCGGCCGTCGATGAGATTGCGAGATTCCGGGTTGAGTGGGTTCGACATCGCGCGTAGCTCCGGTTCCCTCAAGGACGCATGATCTGGCCGCCGTCGACATTGAGCACCTGGCCGGTGAGCCACGCGGCTTCGTCGGACAGCAGGAACAGGCAGGAGCCGACGAGGTCGTCGACCTGGCCCATTCGCGCTAGCGGCATGCTCGCGAGGATGCGCTGCATGACGGCCTCGGGCGCGACCGCACGCGTCGCCTCGGTGTCGGTCGGGCCCGGAGCGATCGCGTTCACACGGATGCCGGCAGGGCCGAGTTCGCGCGCTAGCGATTGGGTGATGCCGTTGAGGGCGAGCTTGGCAATCCCGTAGAAGCCCATCGCCATCCAGGCGGCGGTCGACGACTGGTTGATGATCGCACCCCCGCCGCGCGCCTTCATCGAGTCGCAACAGGCACGCGTGCAGAGCAGTGCACCGTCCATGTTCACGGCCATGAAGCGCTTGTAGTAATCCCAATCGACGGTGGTCAGCGGCGCGACCTTCATGCCGTGGTAGATGGCGGCGTTGTTGACGAGGAAGTCGATGCCACCGTAGGCCCCGATCGCTTTGGCGGCCATGGCTTGGGTCGATTCGGGCGAGGACACGTCCACCGGAACGAAGAGCGCGGTACCGCCCGACGCTGCGATCTCGGCGGCGACGCGCGCGCCGTTGGCCTCGTTGATGTCGGCAACGACGACGCTTGCGCCCTGCTCGGCGAGACCCTTGGCGTAGGCATCGCCGATACCCTGGCCGGCCCCGGTCACGATGGCGACCTTACCGCTGATTCCACGAAATCTTGTTCGGCTCTCCATGGCCTCTCCCTCTTCGGTGCCCTGTCGGGGCGCCGTGTCGGCGCGAGTTGCGGTTCATCCCGAGCGTGACCCGTCGGGGTTGAGCTGAATGATGTCGGTCGCCAGGCCGGGCGGAGCGGTGACGATGCGGACGATCACCTCGGCAACTTGGTCGGCCTCGAGCATGTGGGTATGGCGCAGGCGGCCCCAGTGCTGCCACGACTCGATGACGCGCAGAAGAATGTCGGGATCCCAACCGACGCCGAACTCGCTGTAGGTCGGCCCGAGACGCAGGACCGTCGAGCGCACTCCGGTGCCTTCGAGTTCCTGGCGCAAAACGGCGGCCATTCCCTCGATTCCCGCCTTGGCGGCAGCATATCCCGCCTGGAAGGGGCGCGGATCGACGACGGCCATCGACGACACGAAGACGAGATCGCCGCGTTGCTGCGCGAGCATCGAGGGCAGGGCGCGGCGTGCGACGAACATGGTGCCGAGCAAATTGGTTGCGACTTCCGTCTGGAGCTGTTCGACCGTCGCTTCGTGCAGGAGCGCGGGCAAGCCGACGCCGGCATTGCTGATCACGGTATCGATCGGGCCGAGGGCAGCCTCGACCGCAGCGAAGAAGGTGTCGACCGAGTCGGGATTTGCGACGTCGAGCCGGTGGCCGAAGACGACGCCGCCGGAAGCGGTCACAGCCCGAACGGTCTCCGCAAGACGCTCGTCGCGTCGCGCGCCGACGGCGACGCGCCAGCCCAGGGCGCCGAAGGTTGCGGCGGTCGCCGCACCAACACCGGAGGAGGCCCCGGTGATTACGACCGTGCGGTCTTCGGTCATTGCGCCTCGGCCGGATTCGGATCCAGTTGGAATTCGTAGGCGTGGGGATCGTACTCGCGCATGCTCTCGCCTGTCGCTACCGAACGTTTGTTTGTGGCGGCCCGGTGCGTACAACATCGGCTTGGGGGCCACAAGGAGATTCGACCGCGGTAGCCCGGTGAAAACCCCCCTCGCGTGCTTCGACGAGCTCAGCACGAACGGGTGCCGCGCCGATTCCAAAGCGATTTTTCGTTCGCCCTGCGCCCGTCGAAGGGCACCCCTGCGTTCTCAACGGGCTGCTACTGCACACTCGGGGCGAACAATCCGAGTTGGTCACCGGAACGCGGCGGGCGCCGGAACGCAGCCGCCGACAACACGGGCAGAGGGCGGTCGAGGCCGCTGCGGCGCACGGCGGCGCCATAGAGGGCGGCGATCTGCTGTGCGTATTCCCCCTCGCCGCGCATGCGGCGGCCGAACTGAGCGTCGGTCATCGCGCCGCTGCGACACGAGCGGATCCGATGCAACACGCGCTCGCGGCGACGCGGGAACTGCTCGCCCAACCACCGCTCGAACAGGGCATCGACCGGCTTGGGCAGACGCAGCAGGATCCAGCCGGCAGAGGTCGCCCCGGCAGCGGCGGCAGCGGTGAGGATCGCGGGGATCTCATCGTCGTTGAGCCCTGGAACCACCGGCGCAATCATCACCGCGACCGGCACCCCCGCGCGCGCCAGGGCGGCAATCGCTTCGAGGCGCCGTTCGGGTCGCGCCGCGCGCGGCTCCATGCGTCGCGCCACCTCCGGGTTCAGGCTGGTGATCGAGACGTGCACATGTGCCGCCTGGTGTGCGGCGAGCTGCGCCAGCAGGCCGGCGTCGCGGGCGACGAGCGCGCTCTTGGTGATGATGGCGACCGGATTGCGAAACTCGGCGAAGACCTCGAGGCAGCGACGGGTCAGTTGCAGGCGGCGTTCGATCGGCTGGTAGCAGTCCGTGTTCCCCGACATGGCGACGACGTCGGGTTGCCAGCGTTTGGCGTGGAAGGTTTTGCGCAGCAGGTCGGGCGCGTCGAACTTGGCGAGGATGCGGGTTTCGAAATCGAGGCCGGCGCTGAAGCCGAGGTACTCGTGCGACGGGCGGGCGTAGCAATAGATGCAGCCGTGCTCGCAGCCGCGGTAGGGGTTGAGGCTGTAGCGGAACGGGATGTCCGGGCTGTCGTTCTCGGCGAGAACGCTGCGGCTGACGTCGCGGTAGACGATGGTCGGCGGCAGCTCCGGCGGCGCCTCGGGATCGGGCTCGACATGGAGCCGCTCGTAGCGGTTCTCCGGATTGGCGGCAGTGCCACGCTTCGGCACGGATGGTTGGGAGGGCATGTACTTTCGTCTTTTGTTCTCCAAATCGAAACACTTTGCAATCACGAAGCTATATCCCCGGACGCCATGCACAGACCGATCAAGGTGATTCCCTTTTCTCGTCGAGATCGCGCACCGCAACTTGCGTGGATGTGCTCGCCCAAGTCCGAACTCGGATGAATACGCGCATACGATGGGTGCTACGTGGGTGTCGATGGCTATCGGAACCCATGGCAACATTGGTGAGAAGTCGCTCGATGTCGTGCGCTTGCTGATTTCTTTTCAATCGCTTTCGGAGTCCTCGGTCATTAGATTCGCTTTTTCGACCTCTGGATCCAGACGGTAGGCTTCCCTCAGGTGTATTGCCGCTTCTCCGGCTCTGCCGTCGTCCCGCAGCACCTGCCCGAGGTCGAAATGCGCTTGGGGCGATTCAGGAGCCAGAACAACGGCCCGCTCGAGATGGCGGATGGCACGAGTGATATCCCCCATGTCGCGCCACAATATACCGAGTTCGTAATCGGCTTCCGGTAAGTCCGGGTTCAACCCAAGAGCCTGTTCAAGGTGGGCAACAGCTTCGCTGCGTTGGTTCCGCGCGCTGAGGACGATGCCGAAGTCACGATGCGCCTCGGCGAAGCCCGGCCGAAGTCGGAGCGCCTCTCGAATCGCCTCGGCCGCATCGTCGATTCGACCAAGTTCGAACGCGAGCATGCCCAACTCGCGCAACGCCTCGGGGCGGTCTGGTCGCAGTCGCACGACAGCTGCGGCGTGCTCGGCTGCGGCTGCTTCGCCCCGGGCGCGAAGCAGCAAGTGGAGAAGATAATGGGCTTCTATCGATTCCGGGGAACGCTCGATGGCACGGTGCAAATGCGCTTCGGCGGCGGTTTCGTCTCCGCGTTCGAGGGCTAGGATGCCTAGTTCGTAGTGGCCTTCGCTGAGATCGGGGCGATAACGCAAGGCGCTGTTCAGGAACGCTTCTGCCTCCTTTTTCTTCCCTCTCTCGAACGCGAGGATTCCGAGTTCGAAGTATCCCTCGCCGAAGGCGGGGTCGATCTCGACCGCAAGCTCTAGCTGGCGTCGCGCGGCTTGGGTGTCGCCGATCCGCTTCAGGGCGAGGGCCATGTCCTTTCGTGCGACGACAAGGGTAGGATTGAGCCTTACGGCGCGTTTGAAACGCGCGATCGCGTTCGGGAGATCTTCTTGTCGGCTGAGAACCAAGCCCAGCCAATGATGTGCATAAGCAAAATCGGGATCCAGCTCGAGCACGCGCTCGAATTCACTAACCGCTCGATCGAGTTCGCCGAACCTCGCAGCGGCGAGTCCACGTACGAAGTGGGCGAAGCAGCGCTCGTGCGAATCCGAATCCGAGTCGTTCAACGTCGAGTTGGCGCGCTCCGCCTCATCGCGCAAGAGCTCGTCGCTGCTGAGAAAGTGATCTGCGAGAATAGTATAGTTCCCATGCAGGTCCGCGGGGTGAATCACGCCGAATTCACTATGGTAATCCCAGTTGCGAACATAGGTGCGCGTCCCGAGAGCCGCAGCCACTGTCAGCAATAACGAAAACGCGACGGCTGCGTGCAGGCGCGGCGACGAGAAAATTCGAGACAATGCCCGTGCGGCAATGTCGCCCACAGCAACGGCGAGCAAGGCCAACGCCGCCAAGGGCACGTACATACGGTGTTCTTGAATGGTATCGACGACGTCAAAGAAGCTCGAGGTTGGGCCAAGTGTGAGGAAGAACCAGCCACCGACGAATCCGAGCCAGTGCCGCCGCGTGATCGCATACACCGTGGCGCCGAAAACCGTCGTTAGGATGGACGCGGGAACTACGACTTGGGCGAGCGAACGGAGATGGAATAACTTCGTGTTGACATAGAGATAGAGGTCGTCCGGCCAGATCGTGATCCACAGGTAGTGCATGACCACAGCGGGCTGTGCGAGCGCATACGTCAGATAGCGAACCGGCTCGAAGCGAGAACTCAAGGCACTTTCGTCGGAGACCATGCCGTGCGTGATGAGAACGACTATGAGTGGAGCCAGCAAAAGCACATAGAAATAGGGTCGACTCCACCGAGGCGTCGACCGTGATGGGAAGATGTAGTCGTAAATGAGAATCAGGGGCGCAACGAAGACGGCTGTTTGTTTAGCCCCGGCGCCGAGACCGCACGCCACAACCGCCGCCAGTTGCCACGATAGGCGACGGGGACTGTCTACGGCTCGCACGGCGCAATACATCGTCAACATGAAGAACATCCCCATCAATGATTCAGCACGTTGGACGAGATAGGTGACGCTCTCCGTCTGGATGGGATGCAGTAGCCAAATCAGGGTGGCTGCGAAGGCCGCAATGTCAGATCGCGCTGAACCCAAGGTGCAGAATCGCTGCCTCCGCAGGATTCGTCGCGTCAGTCCGAACATCATCAGCGCCGCCACGATGTGAATGGCCAGGTTCACCGCGTGGTGAGCCGGAGGGGAGGTTCCCAACAGGCGATTCGTCAGCGCCAGCGACAAGCTGAAGGTGGGACGGAGGGCTACGGTCGGCGTGTCGTCCAACGGATGATGCAATTCCGCCGAAAGCCCGTTGGCCGGCGCCGTAAGTGCAGCCCAGATGTCGTCGTAGCTTCTGGGCGGCGCGGGCCTGATTTTCTCCAAGTCCTGGGGATTAGGCCACAGAGGCAGCGAAAGGGCTTCAGACAGGGGCCAGAGGCGCTGGATGTGAGGGTTATCGCGAATCGACTGTTTCCCGTCGAGACCGAGAAACAGCTCGGTAAAACTATTCGAGTAAGCAGTGAGTCCGCTAATAACGATCACGGTCGCGGCGACAAGGGTGCGCACGGACGCGCGAGATCCCAAGAGCTTTGCGATTCGCGTCATTCACGCCCTGATAGCACATGCGGCGGGCCTTTCTCGCGACCCCGCAGGGCGCCGGGCAACTCGATCTCGCGCGCATGATCGATTTTTTCGAGAGTTTCTGGCGCAAACTCCAATTCTCGGGATAGTGTGCCGAGGCGAGAGCTTTCCAGGGCGACCGACGATTGAACTTTTGGATGAACGAAACCCCCATTCGGGAACTCGATCCAAGCCTCGGCAGACACGGTGGAATCGTCCCGCCGCATCCACGGATGGCTGACACCGCGTCATATCGTAGGGACAATCCACGCGGCCGCATTCAGGCTGGCAAACTCATCGCGCAACTCGGACTTTTGCTCTCGCTGCTGTTCCTGGGCATTCTACTCCTCGGAGCCCACTTCCGGACCGAAACCGTGGAGTGGAGCCGACAGTTTATCGAGGCGGTCGGCGGTCCCGGGATTTTCATCGCGGTACTTCTGCCGGATGCGTTTCCGATCCCCCTTCCGCAGGATGCCTTCCTAACGTTCGGCCTGATTGGCGGCCTGGGCTTGGGGCGCACGATGGCTTGGGGCGGCGCCGGCAGCATCACCGGCGCGTGCATCGGCTTCTGGGTAGGGAGGTGGCTTGCGACGACCCGTCTCTACGAGATCTTCACGGAACGCGTGGGATCGAACGGACACGAGGTCGTCGAGCGATACGGAATGGTCGGACTCGGTCTCAGCGCGATTACGCCGATCCCGTTCGGCGCATGTTGTTGGGCAGTCGGCGCGCTGGGGATGCCATTTCGCTCATTTCTCATCGCCGTCCAAGCGCGCTGGCTACACATCGGCGTCCACCTGTGGCTGATCGAAGTAGGCTTCCAGGGACCGACATAGGGAAGCGGCGCTCGAGCGGTCATCGTCCGCTGCACATTCCCCGGTTACTATCGAAGCGCGCTGCAAATCAAGCGCGCGGGTGCTCGCCAGGCAGTTGGGTAGGCAACGGTTGCCCAGCGGGTGAAATCTCCAATCGAGCGGTCTCGGTACGGCCGCGGACCACGTTTTTCCAAGAAGGCAGGAGTGCTTGCCCTAAACTGTAGATGAAGTACTTGATCAGATTCATCGTGCGAGTGATCTCAAACAGCCGCAGGATTCGCGTCGGACGAAGGTAGAAGCGCATGTACGCCCAGCGCTGCAGGCTGAGAAGCTGTGCCCGTTTGACGTGTTTGAGCTCCATCGCGATTTCCATCACCTTGCCGAAGTCGCGCCAGTCCCGGCTCAGTAGCACCAACTCGCCCTCACCCTTCATCGCCATGTCGTAGATTTCGGTGCCCGGGTAGGGAGTCATGATCAAGAACTGCGCATAAGTGGGATTGACCTCGAGGGCGAAGCGGATGGTCTTGCGGATGCGTTCTGGCGTCTCGTAAGGGTGGCCGATAATGAAGTTTCCTATCGTGCGGATACCCACCGCATGCGCTGCATCGATCGCTTTCCCGACATCGTCGAGCTTGAGGTCTTTACTCACAGCTCGCTGGGTCTCCTCGTCGCCGGATTCGATCCCGTAGTGAATATAGTGGCAGCCGGATTGTCGCATCAACGAAAGGAGGCCCGCGTCGATCCGATCGACGCGGGTCTCGGCCATCCACTCAATGCGCCGATGGAGGCCACGCGCGATCATCGCCTCGCAAAGTGCAGCCGTCACCTTTCGGTTCGTGCTGAATGTCTCGTCGGTGAAACAGAAGCGTGTTCGGCCGTAACGATCGATGTTCCACTCGATTTCCGCGATGATGTTGTCGATGCTCCGATAACGCATACTGCGACCATGCGTCCGATAGCAGAAGGTGCAACTGAAAGGGCAACCGCGAGTCGTCGTTATCGGTAGAATGTCGCCCGCCCGCCAATGAAAGAATCCCTCGTATTTGTCGAGAGGAAGTCCATCGTAGCAGGGGAATGGGAGGTCATCGAGGTTGGGAACCTGCATGCGTGGCGGGTTCTTGACGACCGTGCTTCCTTTGCGATGTACCAACCCCGTAATTCCGTCCAACGAAGTACGGTCCCGGAGGGCGCGGAGGAGTTCCACGGTGGTCACTTCGCCTTCGCCGAAGACTACAAAGTCGAATGCGGGAAACTCTTCGAGAGTCGGCTCGGGAAGAGCACCCGGATGAGCGCCACCTACGACGATCTGCGTCGCCGGCGACAGCTGTTTGACCAACTGCGCGAGCGCTCCGGCGTTGTACATGTCGAGCGTGTAGCAGCTCATTCCGAGAAGTCGTGGCTGCAACTCTGCGACCTCGCGCGCGAAACTCTCGATCGACTGTTGCTCGACGGCAGGATCCCGCTGCAACACGGTGTGCCCCGCAGCTCGAACTGCCGAAGTCACGTACGCGAGGCCGACGTTCGGAAACACTTCCACTGTCGGGCTGATGCGTGCGATTTCGCGACGCCTCGGCACCGAGCAAAGAACGACCTCGACGGGCTCCGCTGTGTTGGATTGCATGGGACGATGATCGCCGATTCGAGTCGTTCATGTCAAGACGATTTCACCACGGCCGGCGGCGGCCAGCCGGCGGAAGACTCGAGGCAGGTTGCGCAATTCCCGCGTCCCAGCGCCAACTTCGTGCGACCGAGATAGGAATCACTTCCATAATCGGTTGCGCGCATGAAGCACCAAGTTCTCCCGATTCTCGTGAAGAAATCGGATCGGCGTCGTCTATTCGCCGATCCAGCGCTCGAGCGCGCGATGGAAGTGATCGATCGCGACCTCGCCGGAGTGGAAACGGTGCTCGTGCGCGTGGCCCTCGCTTGCGCCCTGTTGGAAGCGCTCGATGATGCGCCAATCTTCTCTGAGAATGTAGCGCGAGGCGAGCCACGTAGCCCGCGTCCGCAGCCATTCAAGCGGGCGTGCGCCCTTGCGACCGTAGAACCCATAGAAGAATCGGCACGTGCCCGCGTCGATCGGCCATACCTGGAAAATGGTCAGGTGGCACGGGACCAAGTTGATGAGACAGTTGGGAAAGAGCACATATTTGTGAATCGCCGCACGCTGTCGTTCGCTATAAGGGCCGCCGCGGTTGGTGCGTTCGTCGACCCAACGACGCCAACCGTAGTCGCTGATCGCCAGGCTCAAATGTACGTTGTCGCCATGCGAGACGAACTCGGGCTGTTCATTCGTAAGCGGCAACACACTCGCACCATGCACGGCAGCGAGATGATACGACTCGGTGGCGTTGTCCAGAATCGCCTTCCAATTGCAGGAAACCGTCCACGTGGCCTCTTGAATCGGCCGCATCTCCTCCAGGCGATAGGGCTCGACTTCGGCCGCAATCCCACCCAGCGTCTCCGCAAGCGGTCGTGCCGCGTGATCGAACGAAAGCCAGACGAACCCGAATGCCTCGGCAACGTTGACGGGAAGCAGCCCCAGATCCGCTTTGCAGAGAGGTTCGGCGAAGCCGCCTTCATCGGGGACGTGCTTCAGCCGTCCGTCCAATGAGTACTTCCAGTCGTGATAGGGACAGCGGATCGCGCGCACGGTGCCGGCGCCATCCAAGAGCCGGGTGCCGCGATGCCGACAGGTATTATGGTGGGCGCGCAGCACGCCGGCCTTGTCTCGCAGCACGACGACGGACCGATCGAGCTGATCGAAAGTGAAGTATTGCCCGGGTGAGGCCACCCGATACGCGAGGCCCGCGACCAGCCATGCGCGCTCGAGCACGCGGCCGCGTTCCAGCGCCAGCCAGGCAGGGTCCGAGTAGCGCGAGGCGGACGCTCGCCCCGGGCACGAGGCCTTTTCGGGAGCGACGTTCGGGACCTCGGTATCTTCCCGAATCTTCCCGATTTCGCTGTCGATGGATGTACGCATCCTTGCATCGCTGGTTGCGGGAAAGACTCGTACCAGCGCGTGTATCCGTTGGCAACGAATCGACGATGTGCGCGGAACGGATCCAACCATGATCGGCACCTACCCGTGCCCGAGAGCTGTCCCTTACCCACAAATCGCAGTGCTGGACGCGAGCCGGCAATTGTCAAGAACTTTGTGTCTGGCCCGGGTTGCGGCGGGCGTTTGCGGTTGCCGGCGACGATCGAGGCCTACCCGCCGGAGGTTCCCCGAAGGCGAGATCCGGCGATCGCGGCGAGGCTCCTCGAGCACCTGGGATTCGGAGTGGAGACGCCGCAGCCGCTGAAGGCGGCGGCGTTGACGTAGCTGTCGGGGTTCGAGGAGTCAGAGTGTCCGGGGGTGTGTCGGATGCGGGCCGGCACCTGGGAAGCTGAGGCGCGCCCGGCGTACTCGAAGTCTTCGATTGACACATCGTCCACGCCTGCGCTACGCCTCCGAGCAAGAAGCAAAGAGCTGATGACGCTGCGGCACGAGCACGACGACAGGCCCCCGGCAACGTCCGATGCCTGGCATCATGACGGTTTCTGCGGCAAGTACGGCCTATCCGCTGCGCGCACCGGTTCGCTTGTGAGCGGGGCGACGCCAACGCATGGAGTCCTGAAGATCCCGGATGCTGCGCACGCAGGTTTGCGCAAGAACGGGCTGGAGAAATCACGATGAACACGGCCGGCGCCAACGCCTTCGACTACGATATCGTCCTTCTCGGATCAGGGATGGCCGCAGGCATCACGGCGCTGCTGTGCCGCTCCCTGGGTCTTCGAGTGCTGCTCGTAGAGCGCGGCGATCATCCCCGTTTCGCCATCGGCGAGAGCCTCACCGGCGAAGTGCTGCGGCGCCTGGACTATCTGGCGGGACGCTATGGCGTCCCGGTGCTGCGGGACTTGTCGAGTTATACGCGGATCAAGCGCGCCGGATTGCCGGTGGCGACTTGGCCCAAGACTCATGTGACCTTCGTTCGCCACAACGTCGGTGAGCGGGTACGCCCCGAGCGACCCGAAGAGGTGCTGCTGCAAACGTCCGTTTGGCCCATCGGACCGGATGCGCACGTATATCGGGCGGATCTGGACATGTTTTTGAAAGACCGTGCGGTGGAGGCCGGGGCCGACTACCTCGCGCACACGCAGCCGGTCGGCTTCGGGTTCGACGAGCGCACCGGCGCTGCGGTCGAACTGCAGACCCAAGGCGAAAGCGAAACACGCACGGTGCACTGCCGGCTGGTCGTGGATGCGACGGGACCCAGCTGCTGGTTGTCGCGCTATCTGGGCCTGTACCGACAGGACAGTACCGAGGTTCCGATGGCGTCGGCGTCCGTGTTCGCACATTTCCGCGGGATGCGCCGCTGGGACGATGTGTGCGGCGCCCGCCGGACGGTCTTTCCACGCGACCTGGGAACCCTGCTGCACTGCGGAACGCGCGGACTGTTCTGGGTGATTCCCTTCGACAACGGGATAACCAGCGTCGGTTGGGTCACTACCAAGCCGCTTCCGGAGCAAGGCGAGCCCGAAGAGATCTTTCAGGACGCCGTGCGCAACTATCCCTCGCTGGCCGAACAGATGCGCGACGCCGAAGCGGTGACGCCGTATCGCCGTGTGGACCGCCTGCAGTACTCCACGGAGCGGGTCGCCGGAGACGGATGGTTCCTGCTGCCGGGGTCCGCGGAGTTTTCCGATCCGCTGTTCAGCGTGGGCCTGCCGCTGACGTCGGCCGCGATTGCGCGATTGATGTTGCGCATCGAGAGTGCCGATTCGTCGCGACCGATCATGGCGCAGAATCTGGCTGGGCTCGAAGAGACGTTCCGTCTGGAATCACGCTACATTCGCAAGTTCACCAGCGCCGCGAAGAAGTGCTTTGCCGACTACGACATGATGCATCTGGCGGTATGGCTCAACCGGCTGCTGATTTTCCGTGAGGGAGCCTACATCGACAGTTCCAGCGCGGCGGCGGTCACCGCCGCCGCTTGGGGGGCCGATGAGGAATCCATGCGCGGCGTCGGCGATGCCTTCTCCGATTTCGTCATGGGCGTCGATTTCGACAAACCGGTGCCCGAATCCACCAAGCGTGAACTCGAGAGCCTGATCCGGAGCTGGGACGTGAATGGGTTCTTCGATACGGCGTTTGGCCGACTTCGTCAGGATGCCACCTACATCAATTCCTTGCCGCGTATGATCGACTACTGCCTCAGAACCCGCTACCACCCGCTCGGACTAGGAAAGTTCCGCGGGCTCGCACAGATTTCCGGTCGCTGGTTCGCAGCCTTCCGGCCGTCCAGCGGCCAGAAGGCAGGGCCGAGCCGTCCATTGATCGCAGGCTTGATTCGCGACCAGCTCCTGGCGCTGGTGCGACCGTGAACATCGATGGATCCAGCGCACCAGATCCATCGTGACTCGATGCTCGCATGTTCGCGCGTCACGGATTTCGTGGCACCGGACCGCGAACGGCTCGGGTCACCATGGCCAGAGTCTTCTCATGCGGCTCGACGCCGCCAACCACGCGGATCACCCAGTCCGGCACCTCGTCGTCGGATTCGCCCGGAGGGTTGAAGTTCACGGACAGCGCGAGCGCGGGAAAATCCGAGAAAGTCGTCGAGGTCCAGTGGGGTTCGTCGGAAGTCAGACTGCAACGCGGGTCTGACACGTCATCGCAGCCATGCGCGGCGAAGACCCGGTCGATCGCGGGATCCATCTGGAGACCGTCGAAGATCGAGATCATTTCTTTGACGTTCGGGATACGCCAGTCGTTGTAGCCGGCGAATCCTCTCTCGCCTTCCTCGTTGATCGCGGCAATCCAGTCCCACAGCGTCTCTTCACGGCCATCGAACGTCCAGTACATACTGCGGTCGACGTCGTGGAGGTCGCCGGGACGAAGACACTTCTTCTCCCACATCAGTCCGGTGACATGATCGCTGATGGTGCCGTCGCCGTTGTCGACGAAGCGGTCACGGCGAACCCGCTCGGGGCCTCTCACCGCTCGAAGGTATGCGTCGCTGTCGCTGCGCTGCCCCCACACGGCACCGAACTGGAAACCTGCGACGGGCACGACGTCGTCTGGCCTTGGCGATTCGCCGGAACTCCAGTACGCACCGAGATTTGTACAACTGCAATCGGGATCTTCGAGCGAACGGCAGCCCAGGCCGCAACCGGCGCCGTCGAAGCTCGGACCGACGGTCGGGTTGAAGTTCTCGAAGTCGATGATGGTGAGCAATTCTTCGATGCTGGGCAGCCGCCAGTCGCTGTAGCCGGCAAACCCCGTCCCGCCCTCCGAGCGTATCGAGGCTAGCCATTCGGCAACGTCCGGCACATCGCCAGCGGTCTTCCAAACGTATCGGGCGTTGACCGCGTGCAGGCCTTCACACGCGTCGCATTTCTTCTCCCACATGAGCCCGGTAACGGCATCGCTGATGGTGCCGTCGCGGTTGTCGACATGAGACATGCGACGGCTCGCACCCGCAGCGGCGGCCGCCGCGTCATCAAGCACGGTGGCGTCGTTCCGCGTCGTGGCGGAATAGCTGGTGGATTGGCCGGTGGCGGGAACCGGAGTGTCGAATCGGTCCACAGACCGCGGCGCCAGCGCGCGCATGCGTCCCACGAGATCATCCAGAGCCGCCAGCGCGGTCGTCGTCTGCGAATCGGCGACTTCCGGCCACGCGGCAATGAAAGGACGTACCGACACCAGATACGTAGCCGCGCGCGGAAGATCCGCGGCGACGGTCTGCGCTACCCCGCTCAGCAGCTCCTCGATCATGGCGTCAGCCTGGGCTTGAGGACAGTTCGACGGGAGCCGTTCGCGTAGTCGGTCGACGCCGGGCATTGCAGCCAGTTCGTGCCGGCACACTGCGGCACAACTCTGTAGTTCATCAGGTGAGCGCATCACCGCCTTGGTCGCGGTGACGACGGCCACACACGTGCGTATCGCTTTGACGCGTCGTTGGAGGAAATCTCGGCGCGCTTCCAGGCTCGAGGTCGTGCAGGAGTCGTCGCGCGCCTCGGCCCAGGCGCGCTCGTCCCGGGCCGGAAGATCGAGGTAGGAACTCACCTGGCCGGTGCGCAGATCCACTCGTCGAATCGCGCTACGAGCGATGTCGGTCCAGTAGAGAAGATGTCGGTCGGGATCGACGGTCAGACCGTAGGGTTCCAACACACCGGAGTCTGTATCGGCGAGCACCTCTGGGTTGTTGCCGTCGATGTCGGCACGCCCGATCCGTTCCGCGCCCGGATCGGCCCAGAACAGGGTTGCGTTATCCGGGTCTATGGCCAGCGCGGTGGGTGCGACCAGGCCTTCTGCGGCGGTAAGTACGGTCTCGCGGTCGGATCCGTCCAGTCGCGATCGCTGGATCGTTGCCGTTCGAAGATCACTCCAGAACACCAGGCCCCTGGAAGGGTCCACGGCGATACCGAACGAGCTGAGCGCGACCACCTCCGGCGCTTCCTCGACGTTGGCGATGCCGTCGTCGAAGATCGTCTCCACATTCTCGAACGCCGGTCCGGTGCGGCGGATTCGCCCGTTGACGGATTCGGTCCAGTACAGCGCGCCTTCGCCGCTGGCGAACGCGATTGCGAAGGGGCGGTTGAGCATCATTCCCGCTAACAGCGTTTGCGGCTCCTGACCGGGACGGACACTACCGATCGTGCGCGGGTAGTGGCGATCGGTGGTGTAGAAGATGCGATCGCCGTCGAGGGCGATTCCCAACGGTCCGTCCACGGTCGCGATCGTCCGTACTTCGGTTGCGTCGGCGCCGGCGCGTACAATCGAGTCGGTTCGGTACTGGGCCCAGTACACGGCTCCATCGCGCCCGACGGCGATGCCCACGGGAACCACGCCCCAGGGATCCAGGTCGCCTAGCGGTCGGGTGCCGGAGTGGGCGGCGATACTCAGGTGGTCGGCGACATCGATCGCGACACTCCTGGCCGATTCTTCGCCATCACCGCCTTCTTCATGCGGGGACTCGAGCCGAGAATCCCCGGTGCATGCTGCGAGCAGTGCCAAGCTCCAGAACGGATGTTCTCCTCCTGATTGCCTCGTGAGTCGCGCAATCGTGCCACCCAGAGAGGGGTTGATCCAAGCTCCGATGCGGAGTGCGCACTCACCTATGATCAAGGCGCCAACGATTCCGAGCAGGATCAGGCCGATTCGCTTCATGACGCCGCATGTTTATTGCACGTCCGCACTCACGGTCCAGTTCCCTGGGCCTGTGGCACCCAGAACTCGCCTCGGCGTCCAGCAGGGACATTCGGCATTTCCGGGCGGATTGGCTCAGGGATCCGTGCGAGAAGGATCCCGGACAACGATCTCGGCACCGTGGGCCACGCTCTCCAGATGCATGATGCCGCCAGTCGATGGCCACGAAATCACAACAGATTCAATAGGATGCGATGTCGGGCCTAGCCCGAAGTGGGCGATATCTTCACTCTGCCCGAGGAAGTGGCTCGCGACGCCAACCTCGCGAACTTGCGGCGGGTCGCCATCACGATGGGTCAACGAGATGGTGGCGCCGTAGCTCGGAGGCCCGGCAACTTTAACGCGCAGCCAGTTGCCGGATGCGATCGTGTCGTTGCGGAACAACTGTCCAGCTGCGTTGGAGTTGGCGACGTAAAGATCGAGATCGCCATCGCGGTCGTAGTCGAAGACCAGGATTCCCTTGCCTTTCCCCGTGCTGATCAAGCCAACGGCTGCGGACATTTCGGTGAAGCGTACGTCGTCGTTACGCCAAAAGCGCATCGGATCCGTAGCGTATGCAGTGCCGATGTAGAAGTCTCCAAACTCGCCGGGGATCTCGATGCCGTTGGTCTGCGCGAGATCGAGATCGCCGTCGTTGTCGGCATCAAAGAAAACCGCGCCCCAGCCCCAGTAGCCAATTTCGACATCGACTGCGGACGGGTGCTGAGAGAAACGACGCTGGCCGTCGTTGCGAAGGAGTTGGTTGCGCGAACAACCGCTCGAGAAAAAAGCCGGCATCGAATACGGTCCTTCACATGTGATATTCGTCAGAAACCAATCGAAGTCGCCATCGCCATCGATGTCGCCAAAAGTGCTGCCCATGTCGGAGCGGACGTCACCCCTGAGGATTTCTTGGTCGTCGCGCACGAATGTACCGTCGCCGCGATTCCAGAATAGTGCAGTGGTTCCCGCGTCGGCAGCGATCGCTAAGTCCTGCCATCCGTCTGCGTCAAGATCGACGAAGGCAGGCGCGAAGGTAAACACACCCTCTGGAACGGCCTCGCCGTCACGGATGATCCCGGCCGCGAGATCGAGCCGCACACCGGCTAGTTCGGTTGTATCTTCGAAATACCCCGGCTTCGTGGCACCGAGATTGCGAAGCAAGCGCGAGTGGATGGCTGGCGGCGTGACCGTGCCAAAGACGTGATTCCAATCAGTAGTGTAAATGTCAGGATAGCCGTCGCGATCGTAGTCGCCGAAGGCGGCGCCCATTCCGTAATGTGGGTCGCCGGTGAAGACGGCGGCATTGCGCTCGACTCCTTCCTCCGTGAAGCGACCGCTGCCGTCGTTGATGAATAGCAGATTGCGCGTTTCGCCGATCGTCGTGACGTAAATGTCGAGATCGCCGTCCGCGTCGACATCGCCCCAGACTACACCGTTAGTGCTCAAATCCAGTGCGATTCCCGCATCGACGCCATTCTCAACAAACGTTCCGTCGCCGACGTTGAGGTACAGAAGGTCGGGACCGTAGACCTGCGTGACGTAGAGATCCGTCCACCCGTCTCCGTTCGCATCGCCGGCAGCGGCGCCGCCCGCGAGATTCTCGGCCATGCATTCGGCGCCAGGCAGCGGCATAAGCGACTCGAAGGGCTGAAGGCAATTGGGAGGCGAGCGCGGTGTTTGGCCATCGAACTGCAGCCCCGCGGCGGCGGTCACTTCCCGAAACCGAAGCGACGCCACGATCGGCGTGCGGGTCGGAACCGGAGTCGAGGCGGCCGGGCATCCCATGAGAGCGTTCGTGACGGCCGCAGTCAGCTCATCGACAGTGACTTGGCCATCCCCGTTGCGATCGACGAGCGCGCACGCGGCGGCTGAAGCGTGCCCGAGTCCAAGCGCGATGCCGCGCACGACTTCATCGATCGTAACGACACCGTCGTCGTCGCAATCGCCGACACAGGCGAGCGTGGTGGTGGCGGAAAAGATCCACGCAACGACCAGCAAACAGCAGCTTCGCTTGGATATCGAACATCCTAGTGGAGTCCAAAATCTAGTCGACATCGTGGTTGACGTAGTACTACTGTCCCGGGTCTGTCAATGAAAGTGAGGCCGTCGGGCGAGGCCTCGGCGCAGTCGACGGCGGAGGCATTGCGAGCGGAGAAACAAGGCAGGACTAGCGCTCTTACGAAACTGTTGCAGCTTCGGTGCAAGAGCAAACGAGATAGCGCGAGACCCCGGGGCGAAGGGGAGGGCATCGAAGACAACACCATACAATGCGTGGTCATCTTCTGCGTCAGCAGCATCGGCCCCGACAGGGCCAATGCACGCCGGCTGCTCGCTCTCAACCGCGCGCATTGGGCGATCGAGGATCGCAGGCGCGTGCACAGACACGCCGCCCCACATAGGTTCGCCTCGGCTTCCCCAATCTCGCGATCAACGTTTTGCGGCTCGCCGACGCTACCAACATCGCCGCCCTAGCTCCCGTCGCGATCGTTCCGTTCGCCGACGCAGGACGACTTTGCTGTGGACCTGCCGAAGGCGGTTTTCTCCCTTGACTACCGCCACGAAAGTATGGGACGGTCGCCACATAACCAGATCCCCTGATGACTCGGTGGAACTCGATAGGAGAGAAACAATGTTGACTTGGCGCCCATCTCCCCGACCCCGTCCAATTAACGGCCCGACTCCAGACCCGAGTCGGCGATAACCGAGTAACGTCTATCGCTGTACACACGCCGCGGCTCGTCTGCCTCGCAAGGGTAGATGAGTCGGGGGGTGCTCCGACGCATTCGCCGGTGGGACCCTGATCCGGCCGATGAACGTCGAAGAAGCTCTTCGCCGCGAGCGAGAACTGCTCTCCGCTTGCGCCTCCGATCCGGGGCTTTGGAATCTCGTCCAAGCCGAGCGTGAGTGGGCTCTCTACGGAGACGCCTGCGACCCGCTCTCTCCGACGGCCCCGGAGCACGCACTCAAGATCCTACAGCGCGATCTTTACCTCGAGCTTTGGGCGGATCCGCTGTCGCGGATTCGCCCAAACGCACGGGTGATGATCGCCGGTGGCGGCACCGGCCGCTTTGCCCAAGCCCTTTCGCAGTGCGGCTTCAGCATCGAACTCGTCGATGCGAGTCCCGCGGCGGTCGAGCGCGCGCAGCGCCATCTCGGCGCAGCGGTGAGCGTCCGTGTCGGCGACATCACGAGTCCGGAAACCCTCGCGCGTGAATCGTACGACCTCCTACTCGCCGTCGAGGTGCCGTGCTACGCCACCGAACCGGATCGCGTCATGCGTCATCTGCGCGCGGCGATGCGGCCCGGCGGAACCGTTCTTTTTTCCGTAGAAGCTAGGCCCGGCGCGCTGCTCGCAGACCGCGACCTCGCTTCGCCTTTGTCTGCAAAGGCCATTCTCGACGAAGGCGTGGTCACGCTACCCGGGCTGAAACACGTCCACTATTACACCCGCACCGAGGCCGGCGAGCTGGCCGTGCAGGCAGGCCTCTCCGTCCAATCCGTCGAGGGAGTTTGCTACGTGCCCGACGGTCCGTTCGGCGGATTCATTGATGCAGCACGAATGCACGATCCGATGCACATGGGTCAGATCCGGCAATTGGAGCGGCAATGCCGCAGCCACCCGCTGCTACGCGAACTCCCGCGCGCTTGGGCCGTAACCGCCGTCGCCGGCTGACGCCGTCGCCGCTCAGGCGTTGTACCAAGCGGGCTCGGTGAGCCCTCGGAACGCCTCGCATTCGGCCGGGTTCTTGAATCGCAGAAGATCCTTGACGGTCATCTTGCCGAGCACGAGCAGCCACCAGATGTACATCCGCCGCGTGTAGTCGCCGCGACCGACCAGCCCGCGCATGAACCACGGCACGCTGACGAACTTCCTGCTGCAATCGAACAATGCTTGGTCGATCTCGGCGAGCGACAGCGTCTCCGTCTCCATCACCGGCGTCGACCAGTCGTAGTCGAGGAAGTCGTCGGCGTTGATCCAGCCTTTGTCGAGCGCTTCGCGCCAAAGCTGCGTTCCCGGCACCGGGGTGAGCGGGTGGAATCCGGCGTAATCCGGCTTGAGCGACTTCGCGTATTCGCCCTGCGCCATGATCGAATCACGGGTGTCCTCGCGCAGCCCGACCAGGAAGGTCGTTTGGATGAAAACTTGGGGGTACTTGGTGCGCAGCAGGTTCATACACTGGCGAATGGTGTTCTCAGTTTGAAAGCCCTTGTGGAGACTCGCCAGCTCCGTGTCGGAGAGGCGCTCGACGCCAATCGCCGCATGGATGAGTCCGGCGCGCACCAATTTCTCGAACACGCCGAGCTTCTCGTCGCGCAAGATGAGATCGGCCCGGAGGAAGGCGTAGAAGCGGAACTTCAATCCCCGTTTCAGCACCTCTTCGGCGAACGCGTTGCACCACTTCGGGTCGACGTTGAACGTGTCGTCGACGAAGACGAAATAAACCTTGCCGAAGTCGCGTTGGAGAAACTCGATCTCGTCGATCGTGCGCTCGACGCTCTTGGTTCGCCAGCGCGCGACGAGTTGGTCCTCGCCGTTGGCGTCGAGCTTATGGTCGGCCATGTTGATCCAGAACGCGCAGAAGTTGCAGGCCGAAGGACAACCGCGGCTGTGATGGATGGTCGAACCGTGCGCGGCGAAGAGGAACTTCGAATTGCCGTACTTGCGCATCGGCAGCAAGTCGTAGGCAGGCCGCGGCAGGGTATCGAGGTCGGCGATGAGCTTGCGGTGCGGGGCACGGACGACCTCGTCGCCCTTGCGCGCGGTGACGCCATCGACGGTCCAAGGCTCCGGCGACACCTTCTCCAACTCCTCGAGGAGCACCCGAAACGTCTCTTCGCCCTCGCCGCGAACGATGCAGTCGATCGACGGCGCATCGTGCTTGCCGCCGAGATACCAGCTGTCGAGGAAAGCGAAGTGGGTACCGCCGACGATGGTCCGGATGCCGGAGTCGATCGACTTCACGAGGCTCATCAGTTTGACGACCTCGTGTGAATAGACCGCATGGTTCTCACCCGCAGCAACGACGTCGGGCCGCAGACGGCGCAGCGTCGCTTCCAGCGACTTCCAGCCCATCTTCATCGGTAGGCAATCGAGGATCGTCACCTCGTGTCCGGCGGCACGCGCCACCGCGGCGAGCGCTGGCGGCCCCTGCGGCACCATGAAGTTGTCGTAGTCGTTGATGAAGGCCCAATAAAGTCGTGGCGGCTGAACGATCGCGATGCGCATCGGCGGAAGACCCTTCGATCAGGTGGCGTAGAGAGCCCAGAAGCCACGCATGGCGTCCAGCGGCGAAAGTGTTCGAATCTTGACGAGGTGGCGCCAGATTGCGGATGGCCGGGCATAGACGCGGCGGAACGCGCGCCGATGAATCCGGATCATGTCATCCACACTCATGCCCTCGGGGAGAAAAACGGGCGGGTTGTCGTGGGTCGGGTAGCTCGAATAGCGGCTCCACTGCTCGTGGTCGCCAAGCAGCTTTCCCGCCGCCTTGAGGTTGTTGTAGTCGGTCGTCCCCGGATAGGGCACGAACACGGTGAACTTTGCGAAGTCCGGCTCGAGTTCACGCGCGAGTTCAATCGTCTTTTCGATCGATGCCGGGGAGTCTCCAGGGACGCCGACCATGAAGAAACCCACCGTCTGCACCCCGACCTTGCGGCAGAGCGCGATCGCCGCGCGGCTTTCGTCGACCACGAAGCGCTTGTTCATACCCTCGAGCACCGCGTCGTCGCCGACCTCAATGCCGAACATCACGCGTCGCAGGCCGGATTCGCGGCAGCTGCGCAGCATCTCCTCGTCGAGCAGATCGACGCGGGTCTCCGTCACCCACTGCACCTTGCGATGCAGGCCGCGCCGCATCAGTTCCTCGGCGAATTGCAGACCTTCTTTGCGACTGATCGGGAAGATCGGGTCGACGAACGCGACCTGCTTCATGCCGAAGCGCTCGTGCAGCCACTCGATCTCGTCGACCAAGTTGGCGACCGAGCGCTTGCGGCGGCGCGGTCCCATCACGTGCAGGGAGCAGAAGGTGCAACGGTAGGGGCAACCACGACTGCCGCTGATCAGCGTCGCCGGAGTCGCGACCTGCGCGAACTTGAACAGGCCGTAGTGCTCCATCGGAAAGAGATCCCACGCCGGAAACGGGAGTGTGTCGAGATCTTCGATCTGCGGTCGCGGCGCGGTTCGCACCACCTCGTCACCGCGCCGGAAGCTGATGCCGCGCACCAACGCGAGATCCGTCTTGTCGGTCACCGCCCGGTCCACGTCGACGATCGCGTCCTCCGCCTCACCGTGAACGACGATGTCGGCGATTCCCTTGCGGAGGATGTCTTCGGCGAACAAGTCGGCGTGAATGTTGCCCATCACGATGACCGAATCGGGGCAAGCGGCGCGCACCGCCGCCGCCTGCGCGAAAACCTCGGTCGCGCACGGCGTCACCACCGGCAACCCGACGATATCGGGCCGCAGCCGCCGCACCTCGCGCGCGGCCCCGTCGGGGCCGCCGCGGCCGATGAACGAATCGTAGACCGCTACTTCACGTCCCTGCTGGCGCAAACGCGCGGCCAACAGCGCCAAACCGATGGGCGGCATCGCCGTGAGGAGGCCTTTGAAGCGGCCACCGGCGGTTTCGATGCTCGCGGTTGGATTGATGAGAAGGGTTGCCATACCGAGTCCCTCGCGCGGTTCCGCCTATCCGAAGAAGCGGTTGGTTGTCCCGCGCTTCGCGATTTCCCACGGGTCTCGCCGAAGGGGATCGCCCACGAGGGCCGTAGCGGAGCGGCGTGTGGCGCTCCCGATAGGAGGTGTCCAATCCATGCGTTTGACTTCGACCTTTTTGACGCAATCGGAACGCTAGCACGGCCCCTCGCGGACTGTAAAGAAGGGTTTGTGAGATGAAAGACTTCGACCGCGCAAGCGGGCGTCTCGTCGCCCGCGTTCGGGGCGACGTGCGTATTCGCGAGCCCGCTCGGTGAGGTGGACCTCACGTCGCGAGCGGAGCATGAGCGAAGAATCCGCTGGAGTGGCTCAGCTTACGACACCGGAGAGACCCTGGATGGCAGCAAGCATGACTACACGAGAAGGCACCTGGAGTCCCCCGGCCATCGTGAAGGTCAAGGAGCGGCGCCGAGCAATCGACTGCAGCGGTCGGCGCGCAAGCGCCGCGTGCCGCGGACGCTCGTACCCGGGCTGCGGTCGCGCCGCCAGCCCCGTTGCCCCTGCTCGCAACCAACCCTGGGCCTCCGGGGTCAGAGGAAAACCACTCGGTTCGTCCGTGCAGACTCCTCCGCGGCATCCGCGAGCTGGTGATTCAGACGCACCTGGGCGTGGCTGATGGGTGCGGGCTTTCCATCGCGGACACAGGCGAGAAACGCACGCAACTCGGCGAGGTACGCGTCGCGGTAGCGGGTCGGGAAGGAATGGTCGATCCGCGCACCGAAATTCCCTTCGCTGCTGGCGCGCGTCACCGACGTTCTGGGGCGGTTGCCGGCTTCGATCATGCCCGCGTCGCCAAAGACCTCGATGCGCTGGTCGTAGCCGAATGCGCTCGCCCGGCTGACATCGATCGTCGCCAGCGCCCCGCCCGGGAACGCGAGCGATACGGTCGCATTGTCGAAGTCGTCGAGGGCCCGGATCTCGGGAAGAAAATTGCTCGCAAACGCGGCGACGCGAGTCGGGTTCTCGCCGATGATCTGGCAGACCATGTCGAGGTCGTGAACCACGCAATCGTGAAAGATGCCTCCGGACGTGCGCAGATACTCGAGCGAAGGTACCGGGCTGTCGCGCGAAACCGATCGCACGAACTGCAGCTTGCCGATCTCTCCTGCGTGGGCACGGTCGACGAGCTCGGCGAACGACGGGTCGAAGCGCCGTTGGAAGGCGACGAACAGCGGCTGCCCGGCGGCAGCGGCGGCGAAGCAGCGATCGATTTCCTCGATACTGACCCCCAACGGTTTCTCGGTGAGCACCGCCTTGCCCGCTTCGAGCGCGGGGAAGACGTGGCCGAAATGGGTCTGCGTCGGCGTCGCGACGATCACCGCGTCCACCGCAGGATCGGCGAGCGCCTCGCGCGGATCGGCGGCCGCGCGGCATCCCGCGCGGCGCGCGAATGCGGATCTCTTCTCCGCGTCGACGTCGAAGACCCAGCGGAGTTGCGCTTCCTCGGCGGCGAGGCCGAGGCTCTGAATGTGGAACGATCCCGCCCGT